>Ga0307507_10002566_pt1 | contig 37645 bp, 19 predicted proteins | sample 7_EM_MG_FD_207223 | JGI IMG/M metagenome (GOLD analysis project Ga0307507, IMG submission 207223) | Populus trichocarpa ectomycorrhiza microbial communities from riparian zone in the Pacific Northwest, United States - 7_EM | ecosystem: Host-associated > Plants > Roots > Unclassified | place...
CAGCTTATGTCAGCTACGCGAGGGTATATCACCTCCTTACGCCCTCGACCCTTACGATCGATCGCGCAACGTCTTGTAGACTCCCTAAATACATACGCTTTGTAGCCATTGCCCGCGTTCCGTGACATTATGTTATGCCTTTTTCTTTACTGACGCTTAGCTTACGACCAATTCTACGTCTCTATAATACCGCAGACGCTGCCAGAAGCAGCATATCCACAAGTTACCTTACTTTGTACTCCTAAAGAATTAATAATAGCAAGACAAAATTCCTTACTAGCCACTATATTAAACTTAAAGAATAACCTAATACCTATATTAAAACCACAATACTAATTAGTCCTAGGAGGATTTAATTTGTTAGCCCTAGCCTTAACCCCTAAAGGGAAGCCTAGTGGCTTAAAAGACTACAACGACCATAAGGGGGATATTAATAATGTTTCATCCTTTATTAACTATATAACCACGGATAAATAAGCCGAAGGGCTACTACCTATTAAGATTAAAATATGAGACGCCGAGATGTTTATAAAAATGGTAGTATAAGAACCTAATAAATACTACTGCCTTCTACAGAACTACTATCTAAAGCTTATATGAGCTAAGATGCGTGCTGCCTAAGATTACAATATCATTTAAGACCTATAAGCTTGTAAGGCGCTCGCTAACAACATATGCTAAGAGATTAAAGATAACCTCTGCGCATCTAAATACGACGTCCAATAATTAAAGAAGGCCGAGATTATACTTATTACTACAGTTACTAAAAGAGAGGGTATAATTAAATACCTATAATCTTAGCTTAACAAGCATATTTATAATAATACTAGATACCTCTTTATTGCATATATCGCCACCTAAGCCTCTACGCCCCCGGCAACCTCACCTACTTAACGCTTAATAGAAGGTTAGCACCAAGCAGCTTTACCTAACGGGAACCCCTACCATAGCAGCGGCAACAATAAAAGCCATAACAATTAAACCTAAACTACCACTATAGGGTCTAATATACGCTACCCTAATCCCCCAATCTTTAAGGATGACCGCAAGGAATATAGCCACTAGAAGATATAAACCCATAAGAAACTAACCTAGAGCGCCTACCTTTTCCCTATAGAAGATACCAAGATTGGCTACATTATTGGACGAATAAAGGGCATCCTGTTTAATAGGCTTTTCGCTTAATAGGAGACTAGCAGTCCCTAGAAGTGGCAGTCCCACTAGGAAGTCCTTAACAACCTTAACTAAATGTACCGCGACTATAACCTAGTGGCCACTAGTTAAGCTAAACTACGCGCCCTAAAGATAAGTCCTACTAAATTATTTAATAAGTTCTATGTTAAATTCCAAGAATATACTAGAGTTCTTACCTAAGACAATGCTAAAGACTAGGAAGATCTCTTTAAAAAAGTTACTTATCGCCTTAGTCACGCAGCCGCCAGCCATAACTATAACAACGTTTACAATATGGTAGCAGCCCTATAGAAGATTAAATAACGGCTAAACTAGATTACTACTGCAAACCCCCGCCTAAAGACCTCCCTATAGAAGCCCTCCAGACCTACTAAACCACCAACACCTACTACCCTAAGTAACACCACTGGTCCTAATATCAACCTCTCCATACTAGCCTTCCCAAAGAAGCTATTAGACGGAGAGCGCGAGCTACTCCAGAAGCTAAGGCATTGCTATAAATGCCGTTAAGAAGGCTGTTATAGCTATAGCCTAAACTGCCTAATAGCTAGGTTTAGCAGCCGCTGTTAAATACCTAACCCTATACCCTAGACACTAAATATATTGCTATATACCGCTACCGCACAAGATGAAAATGCAGCAATAGTAGTAGAATTAAATATGGAAGCGGAAAACACAAAGTCCCAGCCCTAAGTTATAGGTTAGGATACTCTGACGATAGAGGGATCTATATATTAGCTTACTTAATAGATAGCTTAGTAAGAATAAAAGGACGGAAGCAAATAGTCTTACCTATAGAGGGAACTACCGCTAAGAAATAATATAAAACCCATTCTATAATTAACTGCGGAGCTACTAATAAATTTATAGATACCTAATTTGTGCGCACTTATAACCTACCTACCTTACCCCTTACTAAAGCCCGCGCCCTACAACTCGTTAACGGTAGTTATACTGCATAAAAGATTACCTATATGGCACAACTCTACCTAAATATAAACGGACACTAGGAGGAGCTCTAGGCCTATATTATACTACTTACAAACTACCCTATTATCCTTAGAATAAACTGGCTTAAATAACACAACCCCACTATTAACTGGCAAAAGAGAGAAGTAACCTTTAACTCTAAATACTATAGAGAGACTTACCTAGGGCATGGCCTAGCCGCCTCTATCTACTCCCCAGGATATTAACCTAAGGAAACCCTTATTACCCCACCCACAACTAACTACTACTATGTAAGCGCCGCGGCCTTTTACCGTATAGTATATAGGAAAGGCTAGACCGTTACCGCAGCCTCCTAATTATAACTATATAAGCTTAATAAAGATTAGGACCACGTCCTCTATAGTAATAGGATAGATATAGTCAACCTCCCAGAAAACAATGCCCCTATAGAACTCTACGGACTTTCACCCTTAGACTTTAAGAAGTTTATAAAGCTTAAAAAAGGACTTACTAATAAGGAACTCCGCAAGCTCCTCCCTAAGAGATACCATGACTTTATTAATATATGCTCACAAAAGAGCGTAGATATACTGCCCCCATATTAACCTAACGACTATGCCATTAATATTAAATAAGGAAAAATGCTGCCCTATAAGAGACCCTACCTAATATTAAAAGACAAACTCCTAGTTATTAAAAAGTATATTAACAAGCACCTTAACAAAGGGTTTATTTATCCTAGTATATCCCTAGTAGCCGCTCCTATCCTCCTTACTAAAAAGCCAGGAGGAGGTATTTAATTCTGCATTAACTATAGAAGACTTAACGCTATTACAATTAAGAACTAATACCCCATACCGCTTATACGCAAGACCCTTAAACGGCTTAGCCAAGCTAAAATCTATACTAAACTTAATATTATTGCCGTATTTAACCGCCTCTAAATACGGGAAGGTAATAAATGGAAAACCGCATTTGCATTGCGCTTCGGCTAATTTAAATACATCATTATGCCTTTTAGCGTATGTAACGGCCTAGGCAGCTTCTAAAGCTACATTAATAATGCCTTATGGGACTACCTCGACGACTTCTACTCCGCGTACCTGGATGATATACTTATTTATAGCAATGACCCTTCTAAGCATACCGAGCACGTTTAAAAGGTCCTATAGCGCCTCAGAGATGCAGGACTTTATATTAATTTAAAGAAGTGCGAATTCTTAGTTACAAAAGTAAAATACCTTAGACTAATTATTACTATTAAGGGTGTCCGTATAGACCCTAAAAAAGTATACATAATTACTGGATAGCAAACCCCTACCTACATTAAGGACGTATAAGCCTTCCTTGGTTTTGCCAACTTCTATTAGAAATTTATATACAACTTCTTAGGTATTATAGCACCACTTATAGCAATAATGCAAATAAAGGGCTTTTTTATAAAAGGAAGAAAAACATATCTACGTTTTATCTAAACACCTAAATATAAAAAGGCGTTCTAAGACTTAAAAGATGCGTTTACCAAAGCACCTATTCTAGCTTACTTTATACTAGGACAATAACTCTATCTTAAGACTAACTCCTCAGACCATATTAACGCGGGCGTCCTCTCCTAGATGGGTAATAACAGTCTCCTCTACCTAGTCGCATTCTACTCGTCTAAGCTTATACCCAAGAATATAACTATAAGATCTATAATAAGGAACTCCTTACAATTATATAAGCGTTTAAGAAATTCTAACTAAAACTCTCCTTAGTAGAACCTAACTAGCTAACTAAGGTCCTTATGGATCATCGCAACCTTAAATACTTTATAACTATAAAACAACTAAACTAATACTAAGCATGTTAGAATAAGTTCCTCTCTAGTTTTAACTTCAAAATCGCATATAGGCTAGAAGTATAAGGTACTAAGCCTAATAGCCTAATACGCCATTTACAAGACCTTCCTTAGTTAGAAGATAACCCTTATAATTAATTCCAACAATAAATAATCCTAAAAGCACGAAACTTAGCCCTAGGTATACTACCCAAAATAAAACCAACCGCCCCTCAGCTTCATACCACAGAATTAGAGTTACCCCCCAAAATTAATGAACTTATTACCGTAGTATATAACACCCCTGTTAACCTATTACTGCATTAACTAATTGCCGCAAAGATCGCCAGCACCTATATACTGCCTACTAACCTCTAAAGCTTAGGCCAGATTAATATAGCAGCCTTAGAAGTAAAAGAGAACAGGCTCTATTATAGAGGCCGTCTATTTATCCCCAACTTAGAAGACCTATAATGGCAACTAATCTAAATGGCCTATAACCTCCAATTAAGCGGCTATCTAGGCAAAGGAGGAACCTATAAGCTTTTTAGCCGATACTACTTCTGGCCCAAAATAATAGACTTAGTTAAACGCTTTATAAGCGCCTACCACGGCTATAAACGTGCTAAAGCATTTTATATAAAGTACCAAGGACTGCTACACCCTCTACCAGTACCTATACGACGATGGGCAGATATCGTTATAGATTTTATTATCAACCTACCGCCTTGCAAACGATATGGCCGAACCTATAAGAACATCCCTATAATAATATGCTAACTTATAAAAGAACGCTACTACGTCCTAACTGAAGGCGTAGCCGTAAGCAACGTTGCCAACGCCTTTCTCCGCGAAGTCTACCGACTATATAGGTTACCTAACTCTATCACGTCTAACTAAGGCACGCAATTTAACTCTGATGTATAGAGGCAGATCTGCTAACGCCTTAGTATCTCTGTTAAGATGTCTACATCCTTTTACTATAAAACTGTGGGATAACTAGAAAACGCTAATGCTAGTATAAAGGCGTACTTACGACAGGTAGTCGCCTATAGTTAGGACGACTGGGTAGACTACCTTCTACTAGGTAAATTTGTAGCAAACAACCACGTCTTAGCTACTATAGAACTTACTCCGTTCTTTGCGAATAAAGGATATCACCTATAATCCGGTATAGAGCTACCAGAGCCTATCAATAAGAAACTGCCATATAGAAAACGCCTTAAGATGCTACTTACCAATTAATATATAGACTGTATAAAAGACCTACTTAACTACTGTAAAGGAGAGATGGCCTAGGCCTAAGCGAAATAAGCTTACTTCACTAACTGCTACAGAACACCACCACCTGAGATACGTGTTAGCGACTGGGTATAGTTAGATACACACAATATCTCTATATAGAGACCTATAAAGTCACTTAATTATAAGAACCTTGGCCCTTACCAGATTAAACGAGTCATTAATAGAGGAGCTGTATATAAACTAGAGCTTCTACCTGCCTTAGCCACCTGTGGGATATGGCCTATGTTTTACCTATAGCTACTATACCTTTACTAGCCTAACCCTCTACTAGAATAAATATAGCCTAAACCCCTACCGGTACTAATCTAAGATAAGAATAAAGATGAGAACTATAAGGAGTGGACCGTTAAACGAATTATTAACTCCAAATACTTTAGCAAAGGTAGAGGACGGCGGCTCTACTATAAAGCTACCTATATAGGATTTAACATAGATCAGCCAGAATGGTAACTATGGGAAGATTTTAAAAACGTAAAAGATCTAATTAGTAATTTCTACTATGTAAACCTATAGAAACTAGGCCTAAGTAGAGATTTCGTACCTAATTCCCTATAGGAGCCATTACAGCTAAATCGTTATATATTACCGTTACGTGACTACTCCAATGAGATATTAAGGAACTTTAACTGCCGGTTAAAGTTGTTTAATTGGTTAGATTCTAGACGCTAAAAAAAAGCCAACTAATTAAGATTTTCTATCCCTGGGATGGAAAATTGCTATTGGCTTACTTACTACTAGCGCCTTGGCGACACCCTCGCACCTTACTAAGTCCCTAACAACCTCCTTCCCCTCTATAGCCTAGTACCTTTATATAGTAGTAACCCACAAGCTTTAAGTTAGAAGCACCTATATGAGCCCGTTATACCTGTAACGATATTTCTTCTTCTAGATACCCCAAGCATTTCCCCCTATATGTATATAGCAACTACAGCGTCGCCGGAGCTCCGCCTTAATAGGAGGGGGGGTAGTGTCACGGAACCCGACTGTAGGGGCCTCTATAGGAGAACCCCGTGCTCTTGCGTACACCTCGCGTATAGCTTATGTTAGTTACGCGAGGGTATATTACCTTTTTACGCCCTTGACCCTTATGATTGATTGTGTAACGTCTTGTAGACTCCCTGAATATATACGCTTTGTAGCCATTGCCCGCGTTCCGTGATACTAGGATTATTAAAACCACTTCTAATACTAGAGCGCCCCTAGTAGTATATCTTTATAGATTTCCACAAGCTACCTATAGACCGTAATAGATATAATATGGCTATAGTTATAGTTAACTGCTTTAGCAAGCACCCGTTCTTAATCCCTTATTATAAGAATATTAATGCAAAAGAGGCGGCCTGACTATATATCTACTACGTCTACTAAATTTACGGACTACTAGATACTATTATATCTGGCTATAGCCTATAGTTTATATCCGCTTTTTAGAATAAGTTTACCTAAATCCTAGGCATTAGGCTAAAGCTTTCTATAGTATACTACCCTTAAATAAACGGCTAGACGGAAATTATAAACTAGTATTTAGACTAGAAACTCTAACCCTTTATTAACTACTTTTAGGATAATTGGGCTAAACTGCTACCGCTAATAGACTACGCCTAGGCTACCCTACCCTATAACTTTATAGGATTTGCACCTATTTAGCTAGAAATAGGGTACTTACCCTATATAAGCTTTGACTGGGAAAGACTAAAAAGACCCTAAACTATACGCAAGAAACTATCCTATAAGGAAGCCTAGCAGTACGCTAAACACTTAGAAGAAGCCTGGAAAGTAGCCTATACAAACCTAGAAAAGGCCTAAAAATTAATAAAACAGTAGGTAAATAAGTATAGGTGTAAGCCTAACTTTACCGTAGGTAATAAGGTCTAGGTTATAATAAAGAACTAGAGAATAGAGCGGCCTAGCTATAAGCTAGACTATTAAATAGCTAGACTATATAAGGTTTTTAAAAAAAGAGGCAACTTATATAAAGTAAAGCTCCTAGATTTAATTAAGGTCCACCTTAAATTCTTATTAGATAAGCTATGGAAAGCTATAAACAACCTATTATCTAGATAAAAGAATAAACTGCCCCTACTAATTTAAATTAATAGCGACGATAAATAGGAAATTAAAGAAATACTAGCCTATAAACTTATAAGGGGAATACTAAAGTACTATATAAGTTGGAAAGGATATAATCTAGACCCTACTTAGTACCCTGTATAGAATTTTATAGGCAGTCCCTATAAGTTATAAGAGTTCTATAGCTGTTACCTTAACGAACCTAGACCGCCAAAGTACTTAGATAAACGGATGGAATGCTAGTATAGTAAGGATAATAGGTTACCTGTAGAATATAAGGACAAGAATACCCTATAGGGGTAATATAGATATACAAAGCCTAAGGGCAGGCTTTTTTAGAGAGGGGGGGGGGGGGGGGTAATGTTATAGCACTAGCAAATTGCCGTTAGATCGCTGCAAACTACTATTATATAATGGCAAGTTGCGGCAAGTTGCTATTACGTGACTAGAAGATTGTATATAACTTTAAGTAGTGTTTTTGTTCTTCTTGTTTCCTTTCTTTAGCTTTGGATCCTTGTTTATAGACAATTTAATTATATAGGTTTGTGCGTCCCTCTTGCCGTGCTTGTGCCTTGATTGACTAAGTCGCTAATATGTAACATTTATCCTTATTTTATGCCTTATCTATAATGTCTTTAATTAATATAGAGAGTGATAGTTAGGTTAATTCTTTTTAAGAATTTAATCGCTATTGTTCTGCCTAGATAGGCTATATATTAGATAGGGCTATAATAAAGAGAATTAAATGCTATAATTTAGGTGGGGAAATATTAAGGTTTACTAGCTTTTTAATAGCTTTCTTAAACGCGATAATAAAGTGCTTAAGATTAGGATAGTTATTATACTTAATCTTTATGTATAATTTAATAGCGTTATAGCTAATAACTGCTCCAGTTCCCTTATACTAAGTCTATAGAGTTACCTATATTTTATATACTAACTTATATTCTACTAGCATCTATATAGGGGTACTCTTAACATTAAGCTTAATAATAATCTTTATGCTTAAGTCTCTAGCTTTCTATGTCAGCTATACTACCGGCTTTGTTTTATTAGCTTTCTTATTAAACTTATCTATATATTTAAGTGCTTTTCCCTTTTTATAAATATAATATCTTAATTTATTTGTAACGGCAATACCCTCTATTACTTTCTTCTATGTAATATAGTTCTTCTCTCCCTTTAGCTTTATACTATTAAGTAGTAGGTTCTTGCTGCTACTACTTTTACTTATCTTAAGTATAGTAATTAAATATTAAGTCAATTAGGGATTTGCTATATTTGTATCGCGGTATTATAATTAAAATCGTTCTGATTAGTTTTAATTATTGTTTATTTCTTAAGTTATTAGTAGCTAGTATATGCTACTTAATGTGTTAGTTAATTAAGCTCCTAGTATATATTGTATTAATTATTATCTAAATATAAGTTCTTCCTATTTCTAACCTTTTTTGTCTACTTTTTAGCTCTTATTAATTGTTAAATAACTACTAGAATCTTGTTGTTGGAGAAGATATAGCCGGATTTAGAGGTTTTTACCCCCTGTTTTAGGAGGCAGTTTCTCCTCGCTTAGACCCATGTCTATTACCGCTTTTATAACGTGCTAGGTATGCTAAGGGCGGTAGGGTCTCCCTTACTAAACTTAGAAGCGCGTTATAGCCCTAAACGTTCCTTGGCGACTATTTAAGAAGCTATGGACTGCTGCTTACCTGATCCTGTTTCTACCTTCATCCTTATTCTCCGCCAAAAGCACTACCCTTATATGACGAAACCTCCCTTCTATACTACGCTCTTTCAACCCTTTTCCTATAGTAGCTATGTATGTATTTTCCCCTGCTATTATGTTGTTTACTTCTAATACTCGATTTCTAGGTTTCTATTTATAGGGTTTTTTTGCCCTGTCCTGCTTTTAAAAACGCCTATCTCCTATAGAGCCTTTTTTAGCGTTCCTATTTATAGTAGTCGCTCTTAAGCTAGCTTCTGCACGTAGGTAACTGGTAGCTGCTAAAGTATAAAACACTATGCGTTTAACCACCATGCCCTCTTAAAGTAAGAAATGGTAAAATATAGATTTAGCCTCTAGCTTAGACTTTAAACTAGGCAAGCCGTCTTGTTCTAAGCCAGCTTTAGACTTAGATTTAAGCTCTAACTCTAAAGCTAGGGAAGACGCCGATTCCGAGGGGGAATATTTACGGTAGAGGATTGCATATTATAAGGACCAAGGAAGAGCGAAGTTAAAATGGAAACCCTGGTCTACTTCTCTTGTTAAGCATAAGTTCTAGATATAGGAAAAGTTCGTTTATATTTAAACTAAGATTTACCTTATAATACTAATGATTTGTATTTAGGTTCTGCCTAAAAGTTAAGTCTAACCTAACTAAGGCCCTTTGTTAGTGCGTAGCCGACACGTTTAAAACATACCTTAAATGGCGCGTGAAGAATTCTTAAATTAAAAAGGAAAGCGCGATCAAGGCGTACTAGAGATAAATACTGTATAAATTTATAGATGTGGCAGGCCATAGTATAAACAATGGCGCAGAACTTAATATATAAGATATAGGGCGATCTTTAATTTTCCCAAAAAAAAAACTTGGCTGATTTGTTATAGTGGATTCCAACCTACTTAACGCTAATATATAAGCTGGACACGTCGGAGAAAGAAAAGGATGCAATGTATATGTAGGACTTGTATGCAATTATTAATGCCTATTGGACAATGGACGCGAAGCCTTGCTATGGTCGTTTTTAAGTGTAAATAAGAGCAATCCTCCTTCTCTTTAGTGCTATGGTAACAAGACCCCAAGCTCTTATTAAAAGTTTAAGCGCGAGAGGCTCCAATAAGGTGCTTTTATATAAATATATCACAATCCTAAAAGTTCGCGATGCGAAAAACTTTAATTAAACTATGACTGTTGCCTTTGTGAGTCTCGTGTATATCAAGAATTCTGGAGGTAAAGGCAGACGGTATATAGCGACGCTAATTAAAGACGGCGTGAATGGCGCTAATAGACCTATAGTAAGAGGTTTATTTTCTGTCTTGAAAGTATTCTAGCTTTTTATATCCTATCCTATTTTATAAGCCTTGCTATTGCGGATGATGCATTTTAACGCCATTACACTTCACTAGAAGAGATTTTTAGACTCAAAATCCCAGCAAACAAAGAGAGTCTTAAAGTGAAGTTTAAGAAGGAGATGGAGGAACGACCCATTTTTTAAAATATTGAGATGATGGCTAGTTATAGGGAAGTGTCAAACACTAAAGCATTCCCTTACCAGAAATGCCGCGATTACTATATATAGTTAGGCTAAGTGGCTAGGTTTGAATAATTGCTTGAACTTTACCAGCTATAATAAGCGTCGGGAAGGAAATTAAATAGTGAGTGTTTAATTTAATATAAGTATATCTATTAACTAAGCTTTCTAGGCGCCCTTACTCTAGAAGAGCGAAATTAGATAATAGGCTATTACGGCAATACCTACTAACGGTTTTATTTACCTAATTTAATTAAGCGCGATTTCTAGTTAATCTACTTTGGGACTCTATTGCAAGATGACCTTATCCAATATGCCGCATAGATGGGGATCTTAAGGGATAAGTAGGCCCCTATAGGTCTAACTAATAAGCAGAAGCTTGAATTCCAGTTAGAACTTGATTAACACCCTAATATTCTATAGCTTTGTGAGAAATGAGAACGATATAAGCAAAAAATTAAGAGCTGAGGATATTACCCTATTGCCGCTATGAAGGGAACGAAATTATATGACTGTTATAATAAAGCCAGATGTAAACTTAACAGTGTTATAAACGTCCTGCGCAAACGAAAAGAGGACTAGGTTATTCTCGATTTTTATAATGCCATTAATAATTATGATATTAAAAAACAGCTTAGTGGTAGCGTTGGGACGGACATTCCCACCCGTTTAGCTGTATAGTATGAATTTCGCAAATGTGCTGCTATTGCTAAACTGCTGTCTTAGCCGCTGAACGAGCTTAAAGAAGGGCATGCTATGAAACTCCGTATAAAGTTTATCCGCAATTTTGTTAAGTATTATAATTGATAAGAGAGCTGGCAGAATGGGATCTTAAGCAAGGCTATTAGATTTTGACTTGGGTCTAAAGTAGACCAAAGTGTGATAGGTGTAAAAAGAGGTGTAAGTGACACCGATACTAGTACCTATTAACAGATAAAGTAGTAGAAAGAATAGATTAGCTTAGACTTGCCTTTTTAAAAAAACCTAAATAAGATATAGAGCGCGGCCCTGATTAAGGAAGAGGGTGTTAAGATAATACAGCTGCTGTATTCTATAATATTTACTAATCTTGTTTGCCTTATTTGTATTAGCAATAACCGACTCTTAATGCTAAGGTAGACCCGCCTATTTGCGAAGAAGAATATACTATAGAAGCATCTTAATAATCACGTTGTAGAAGGAGTGTTTAGGTAGGGGTTCTACTGTAAGTATCCTTGTTGTTTAGAGTAGATTAAAGGACTTAAGTATTTTAAAAATTATATAGCCCTTATATATGGCGTGTGGCATCCAATTAAGAGGCACCGCTAGGTAAGTCGCCTTGCTTATATAAGAATCCTATACTGACCCTCTGGTATTAATAGAAAGGTATATAACTGGTAAATTTAGAACTATGCGCTTAGTATATATAGAACCTTTTTCTAGTTATTGTGCGCTTATCTTACTATTCTTTGTCGCTTTTTATTTTATTTTATTAGTCTGTTGTTATCCAATCCTATTCTAGTATTTAATAGAATAGATGCAATGACTGGGATTTTATAATTCGTCTAGGGGGGCGAGGGGTAATAGGTGAGGTAAGGGTGAGGTAAGGGTGAGGTAAAGGATAAGATAAAGGGTAGGTAAGGGGTAAGGTAAGGGGTGGCTAATAGGGGATGGATAATATAGTTGCTATATAATATCTAACGGACCGGCTATAGACGAGATATATATTTGAATTTCTTAGATTAACCTAAACGGAGAAAGAAAGAGAAGTATTATATGATGACTTTCTACCTAAGCTGATCTCCTAAGCCATGCATCTTTACTTATATATAACGCTGGCACTTTGAGCAACGAAGTGTATAAGGGTGATTAGGGTCGGATAGATGACTACTATTTTTAATGTAATATATAAACTCGGCGCTGTAACTAATATTACAATAGGTCCTGGTCTTGTGGAGGGTATTAAGACAGTTATTAATAGTTTCGTTTTTGCGCTTAGCCGCGGCGTACCTCGCCTTAGTAGATTAAAGTAGTGATTCTGTTTGTTATAGCTAAGATTGGATAGCTTGAAGTTTCTATATAAAAATTTCCTCTATATCCTTAGATGCGGTAATCGCTGTTTATATAATGCCGATGGCGAAATCGCCTATAATGTTTAGCTCTGCGAAGTCCTTAAGTTTAACAAGCTCTTTAATATGCTTAGCCGCTGTTAAGGTAATTATATTATGTAATGCTAAGTTACCTGTTAGGCTAAAGGCATCCTTAATAATATTAGGAAACCCGTCTATGGACTAGCTAGTTCCTAGAATGTCTTAGATTTTTGTATTTATAAGCTCTTTTAGCTAAGGTATATCGTAGTAATTAGCAATTATATTAACATAGACGTGGCGAAGTGTGATATTAGCCGTTATTAGCCGTGTCATTATGTCTTTATTATTGCCACCGCTATTGTCTAGTTTAGATAGTGATGAGGTATTAGTGTTATTAAGTTATACTACCTCTAATTCTATAGATTAAAGTTTAAGTATAGATAAATTGGATTAGTGTGCGAATATATCCCTTACCTTGGCCGAGCGTTTCTATACCTATAATATTAAATCCTTGCTTCTTCTCGCCATTGTTATAGTCCCTCTTGTATATAAATTGGATCATTTTTTTAATGGTGCCGGAATTGAACTTGTTAATATTTATAATGTTAGTTACTGCCTTTTACCTATTAGTTAGTTCCTAGTTAGGGTTAATTTTACTAGATATTTAGTTGGCTTTTACCTAAAAGCCTCTATTACAGGCAGCTGTAAGTATAGGTGATTGGGTGTATATAATCGCTTTATAGACTTTAAACTCTAGCCCCTAGTATATAAGTTTTAAGTCGCTATATTTCTTGCTGTCTATGAGCTGCGCTAAGCTGAGTAGAACATTTTTTAATAATATGTTTGGTTGGTTTTCTTTCTTGGTTTTAGTTTTAACTGCGTCTTAAGTAATATTTAAGGGTATGATTTGGTTTCGAATAGAATGATTAAGAATAAGAACTCTTTTATTAAATATGGCTCTAGAGCCTCTATATATATATTAAGAAGTTGTTGTTAGCTTTATCTAATTTGCGACGGATTTGGCTAATTAGTTAGAGCTTTAAATGTTAGTTACTTGACTAAGGACTAGTGTGACTTCTAAAGTTCTAGGAAGGGTAAGTTGTGGGGTATGCGGCTATAGCGCCTAGAAGCAGTTAGTGGTTATGTAATAGAGGCTTAGTGGGAGGACGTGTTCCTGTAGCTTAGGTTGAGGCTCTGCACTCCTCTAAGCTATATTAAGTAAAGTTAAATAGTATTATGTTCCTGGTACCAGCCCGCTAATTATACTATTCTACTTTTTCCCTAGCTATGTGCTAATATATCCTATATACCGGCCTATCTTTTATATATACCCCTGTACTGACTTAATGATGTTATGAGTGCCTGCTTTAATAGCTATATATGGATTGTACCACTAAACGCTTATCTAATTATCCCCTGGAACTTATTACTGTTATTTAGCTTATATAATTTTCTAACCCGCATAATTACCTAGCTTGTAAGATTAGCTATGCTTACACAGTTTATAAAATTAAGTATTGGGTTTTAAAAGACTAATTCTATATAGCCTTTCTATCTTTATTACGAAAGAAGTATATTTACACTAGGTATTTTGGCAAGGCTGGGAGAAGAGAGCGTAGGGAGGGGGTTTAATTTTAGTAGGGGTTGTAAGTATAGGCGAATATAAAGGCACAAGGCGGAAAGGGCTTTGGGCTTAGTTATAGGCACTATTAATTAATTAAGGAATTCTATAAAAAGAGCGAGCTAAGTAGTTAGGCGTAGCGCCTTTTAAATATACAGCTAGGATCTTAATGGATTTAGTGGCTGTGGCTTTAGTTCTGTAAGCTAGGAGGTTATAGGAATTGGGGGCTTATAGGAGCTAGGGGATCCTACGAGCTAGGTAATTATATAAGTAGAGTAGTCTAACCTAGCGCCCTCTAATTAATGCCTAGCGTGTAAATAGGGTATTAATGGGTTTAATAACTTTGTGGCTTTGATCCTGCGAGCTAGGTAATCCTATAAGCTAGGTAATTGTGCGAGCTGGGTAATTATGCGAGCTAGGTAATTCTACGAGCTGGATGCTTATGGGAGCTGGCCGATCCTATAAGCTAGGTGATTGTGCGAGCCTGGTGCTTATGGGAGCTGGGCAATCCTATGAGCTAGGTAATTGTGCGAGCTGGGTAATTATATAAGTAGGGTGATTGTGCGAGCAGGGCGATCTAACCTAGCGCCCTCTATTAACGCCTAGCTTGTAAATGGGAAGTAAATATTAGGAAAATATTAGAACTATAAAAAAAGGAAATATATAAGTCCCAGATCTAGAAACATTAAAGAGGTTTCTATATAAAGACTCCTATGAACTTTGCAACGACTTAAAGCCCCCTTATATATACTTGGAGAAGTTCCTATGTAAATAGCCCTATAAGTGTAGCTATAAGTCCGAGCCCCCTTATATAACCCAACCACCCTACCCTACTGTACTGGAATAGACGAACAGCCACTGTATATAATAAGTAGAGAAATAATTTAACTAAAGAGAAAACACTATAGAATAACGCATTTATGTTCTTAAGGTATAAATCTATAAGTACCTTAATCTTAAATATGACTAATAGTCGCTAAGGTAGTATATATTCCAAGTCTGCAAGAAATTTAAAAAATTTTGGGTTGTTGGTATGGATCTACCTTCCATTATTGCTTTTAAGGTAGTGAATAAGTTTATCTAAGGAAAGGCCTAGATCCTCGCGAATGCTTTATAGCTTGCTGTAAGTTAAGCAAGTAGAGACTATAGTGGGAATGGTAAAATATTGTTTTATTTCGCGATAGGCTAAGCGAAGAGAGGCTAAGGTGGGCATAGTAGGACGTAAAAGTTTAATCCTTTTGCTGGCTTTTATTAGAACTCTTCTTTATATTTATATCCTACACTTATAGATTTAAGGCTATAGAGTCAAGGGTACCATATTTAATTATCGCCTATATTTGGTTAATAGCGTTGGCCTTGTTATTGATTAATATTTCTTTATTAATGTCTACCCCTATTTCTTGATTTTTAATGCTGAAGCTATTTTCTCTGCTAGGTAGTGTCTTTGTATTCTAGTCTTTATTATTATTACTAATGTTACTTTCCCTACCAGTTAACGCCTTTATGTTGCTATTGGTTTCTCTATTTATGAATACCTACTTACTCGCTGACAATTCAGGAACGCTGCACTTGGAGGTACTTAGGAATTGTGTAGTATTACTTAAAGGGGAGTTGTGATGGATGCTGTTTAGGATATAGAATATAACAATAACTTCTTTGGTAATATCTGACATAATATAATATCCTTTGCAAAAGGGGTATGCTTAAGAGTAGTAGAACGTATAAATAAGGGTATAAGTCTATGTGCCTCTAAGTACTGGCTGCTTAGCGTCTTAAATATAAGTCCTCCCTTAACATAAGGCAGATTAATAGGAGTTATTATACTGCCTATATAAGGTGAAGCGCTTGTAAAGGGCTTAGCTAGAATGCTAATTAAACTACCCTATAACGCACTAATAGCTCCTTTGCCACAGATAGGGAGTAAATATATAAGATTGACTAGCTAAGATAAGTCTCCTACTTAAGCAGTGTCCTGCTCTATAAAGGGTGGGCGTTAGGAGTGGATTATATAATGCTATTCCTACTAGGTGAGGCGTTATTAGGGGGTTATTATTAGCTTCTAGTTCTAGTTTATAACTTTATGTAAACGCCTCTAAACCTTGTATTGTTGGGGCTGTCTAAAAGCTAAGTTGCCTATTTATCTTGTCTTAACCTTGGGCCAGGCTCGTCAGCTATTAATTTATTAAGGTAATAGGAAGTTGCGTTAAGGTATATAATAGGGCTTAAGTAAAGCCGCGCAACTGGATAGGTATTGCTGTGTGAAGTAACGCTTAACTAGCTGCCTTAATATCGCCGTCTTAAAATAATTGGAAGAAAGGGGTTGATGCTAGCCCTTATCGTTTAATATAACCCTCCTATAAAGGCACAGTAAAGTGGGGTATAGATAGGGAAGGATTATGCTCCTATTATAGCTGTATTATAGTGCATTTATAATGCTATGCTAGTATCCCTGAGTTAGTAAATCGGCTTAACTTTTAAGGTATAGTTAAAGTGGAGCCTACTGTTAGCTCTCCTATTAGCTAAGCGGTAGAGAGGAGCAGGATATAAAAGGCCTCTATATCCTTTAACTAGACCTGTATTAAGCATAGTATCCTTTAAGGAAATCCCTCCTTACTTTCTTATAAAGATACTTAAACTATTAGCTACCTTATCTCTTTAACAATAAGCGACTCGGACGACTCGGACGCTATAATAGTGGATACTATATTGTATTAGATTAAGGTGCGCTCTAAATATTAATTCCTTTATAGGATACCGCTGATAGAGCTAGGATATACCGCTTGCTTCCAATCCTAAGGGCTCCAATAAGGCCGTTAATATAGTAGGGTAGGTATGCGATAGTTACTTCCCTATAGTTTTGTCTATTTGCTAGCTTACTAATATAAGTAGGATATCCAGTTAGTACTAGAATATAAGAGTGATTTAGAGAATGACAAGGCCGATATAGAAGGAACTATAAGGAAATATTTACCCCGCACTAATGAGATAAAGAAGTCGTCTTAATATAGTCTACTTGGTAACTCCTTTTAATAAAGCTTATTGACCCCTAGCTTACTCTATTAGGGGCGATAGAGAGACTAGGTAGCTTAGTTAATTAACTTAGCTATAGGCTTAGCCAACTCAAAGGGAGAGTTAATAGCCTTGAAAAAATTGACTGCTATATTATAAGCTATTTAGGAAAGGTTGATAATTAGATTAATAGCCTAAAAAGTGACCAGGAAAAAATAAGAGATACTATTAGGCGGTTTCAAAACGAAATCCACACTCTTAAGAGAGGCGGTGATGAAACTTTAGATTATGGAGATAAACGGGTTGCAAAGGCTAGAAACAAGATTACGGTATTTAAGAGGAAAAGGTATGCTTAGCCTAAGAATAGAGAAGTCTGCAGAATTAAAGAGGAAATTTATTGGCTTAAATAGTACGCTCTTTAGTTATTATATCGTTTGCTTGTTAAAGGAAATTTATATATTGGATTTAAGCTAGAACTAGCCCTGCCCTTTATGGCGAGTGTTTGCCGTATTTGTATGCTTAATTAGTAATAAGCTAGCAGATCTAACTAAGCTTGGTGTCTAAAGTGAGCAGAACTACGCTCCCCTGTTACGTGTTTGAGTCTAGTCGCTCTTTACTAGCATCTTCTTTATTAGTAGAGGATAGAATTTGTCCTTAAAATAGAAGTTAGTTTGTGGAATAATAGAAGAAAAGGGGGCCTATAAGGGTTTCTAGGTCTAGAGGCCATGAAGGCTAATCTATAGATGTGTAGACAACTAGATATAACATTAACTATTGCGCCGCGCTATGATATATATATCCGCCCAGTAATGCCGCCATAATTTATTGGCTTTATTTAAGGAGGTCTTCTTTGCCTTTGAAAATTCTTATTTATGGCTTGCTTTGACTAATAACTCTCTAGCGTTTTATGGTAAGTGGGGTGCGGGTTAACTCTAAATTTATATTAATAAGGTGGGAATATTAAGAATAAATATAGGATATATTCTTTAATATTGGCTTAAGTTGCTAAAAATAGAATCTTGTTTTGAGAACTAAATCTGATTTTAAAGACTATATTCTAATTCTAGAGACTATATCCCGATTCTGTTTTTAGGAAACAGGCCAGAGCCAAAAGATCCTAACTTGGGTTTTAGGAGATAGGCCAATTAACTGCTGTAAAAAGGGCGTAATCTGGATCTGGTTTTAAGAACTAGATCCTGGTTTTGGGAACTAGGTCAATTAACTACTGTGAAAAGGGGTTGACTGTATTTGTAATTGGCATATTAGGTTTAGCTTGTTTTAGAACTAGCTATGTAATCGTTTGTAGGTGCTTGTAGGATTAACCCTATAATTAACCCGCTTTCTTTACCTGCGCCTTGCTTAGTGCTCTTTAGCCTCGCTGTATAAGAGCCCGCTATATTGGAGCTTTATATATTGTGGAATAAACTAAAACTAATAAGTATAATAAGTTATAGTCCAGAAAACGCTGCCTACCCGCATTTGGGCTATTGTGGCTTAGTATTTGACTAAGCCCTATGAAGCCTTAGTCTGAGCTATGTTAGGTTGGCTTAACTTTTTCTATACCTGATCTTTAATCCTTGTGTTTACTTATACCTTGCTTTCTTTCTTATACTTTTCTCCCTGGTTATTTCCTTATTACAAGATATACCTAACGTGTTCTTAACCTCCCTATATTTATTTACTGTTATACTGTCCTTATATGCTAGCCTCTTTGATCTCTCTTTCCCGCCTACCTACCTGCCTGCTATGTTGGCCCTCCTAATATAGCTCTTGGCATGTTTACTTGTAATGGCAAATCTCTCCTAATTAGAGATAATTAAAACGAAACCTATTAAAGAAGGACTAAATAACTTTTATGATTTATTTAACTTGGCTTATTAGGATTTAGACATTTCTAGCTCTTTAGACTTGTTGTACTAGATAGGTAATAAAGGTAATTACTAATATACCTATTATAAGTTTTTATCTAATGTTTATAGAACTGAAGGATATTTTGCTTAATCTAATACTAGCTCTGTAGAGCCTTCCTACTTCTTATTTATTGCTATTTAATGGTGGTAATAAAAGCCTTCTTGTTAATCTATTGAGACTTAATTTAGCGGTTGGTTTTAATGACTTTAATATTAAGCGGTTCCTACCTCTTTTAAATGCGATCCTTTAAATTGAACCTAATAAGGTTATCTAGGAAAAGGTATACACTACTATTATAGAGTTTACGCCTCCCCCCTAACCGCTACTATTCTATGTTTAAACCCTATATCTATGTAATATAAGCAGCTTCGCCAACTTGTCCAAATATAGAAAATACGTGGATAATGTTCTAAAGGAGAAGCTAGGCCCTTTTTATATAGGGATTCCTGGCTTGTATAAAGCATTCTTTAGGGGAGTGGAAGGTCTTGAAGAGGCAAGCGCTGCCGTTTTTAAGAAGTGTAAGGAAGGGGATAATCCACTATATGCTAATAAGGGCGGCTGGCGTGACTGGCCTAAAAGTGTAGAGCAAGATAATATCCTAAAGTGGTTTAATAACCTAATTAAATTATTTTTAGGCTTTATAGAGGAGCATGGGTCCGCCCTAAAGATATAATAAAAGCTTGTCGCATATACTAAGCAGCCCTTATAAGGGTCTACAGCGAAGCGAAAGCTAGATATTGGTTTTGTGGATAATCTAATGGCTAGCGAAAGCTCTTAATGTTATTGGTTATATATACTTGTGCTAGGAGAGCTAAAGAGTAATCTAAATACTAATATAGCCTTGCAGGCATGGTTTGATTTGGGAAAATATATAAGAGAAGTTTTTTCTGCTTAGGATACTTATCGCTTTATCTTAGGCTTTACCCTCTGTAGATCTATTATGCGGCTATAGGAGTATAACCAGGTAGGAGGCATCGCATTATTACTATTTAATATTAATAAAGACGGACTATAATTTACTTTAGCGATGTTGGGATTTCTCTAGATAAATAAGAAGTAGCTTAGGTTCGACCCTACTATTCTAATATTAGACGGCAAGCGATATATTAAGGTTGTGTGTAATAATTAGACTGAGTGTCTTATCCTTAGCAAACTTGTAAAGTGGGGACGCTGTATTGCTAGTTAAGTGACTACTTGCTAGGGGGTATACCGTAAGGGGGATACCTCTAAGATACCCCTTATTATTAAAGACTTGTAGTAGTACCTGTAGCGTGAGGAAGAAGGCGAACTGCTATATAAGGTAATGAAGAAAGGAGTAGTTAATGTAGCCAGGTACTATTACCACGAGACAGTTTATATAGGTGGTAAGGAAGATGACATTTACAATAATATCCGCAAGGGGCTGGATATTATAAGAGCGATAAACTATAAGCTAGAAGACTTAATGATGCCTCTAAGACCGGCTAGAGTAAAAATAAGTATAAGGAAAGGCCGAAGTTCTAGTAGAAAGAGGTTGTCCAGCTATACTAATGCCCCATTACTGCCTAGTAAGCGTATGTGTTTGGGCTCTTTGCCTAAAGGTAGAAGGCGCCCTGTAACCCTAAATTAAGTATATTGACGCGTTATCACTAGGGACTATAGAAAGCCTCTTTATAAGGCAAGCTCTTGGGCTGCAATACTTGCTGCACTAGAGGGTGGTATTGAAGGATATAAGTCTTTATATACGCGGGCTAGCATTATCTAATATAACATTTTAATAGGCAACCTTATGATAAACGAGGAAGACGACAATCCTTCTTGGCTAGTATTCTTAATTGACTTCGATCTTGCGATTAAGGAGCAGCGGGAAGGGCCTTTAGGAGCGCAGGGTAAGACCGGCATAAAAGCGTTTATAGCGATTAGAGTGCTTCTAGGCGAGATATACTTAGCTTGGTATGATTTTGAGTTGTTCTTTTAGGTACTATTCTGGATATGCATTTACTATAATAGACCTAATAAGAAAGGCAACGTTGTTAATAGGTTTGATAAGTGGAATTCTATAGATACGGAAGAGCTAGCTAAGATAAAGAAAGGAGAAGTGGATAATAAAGGGGATTTTCTTAAGACTGCAGGTAATTACTTTTTACTATACTATCAGCCACTGATCCCTTGGGTTAACAGATTACGGAAGGTGGTATTTCTAGGCAGTAGGAGGTGAAAGGGAAAGGATAAAAAACTTCCTTCTTAAATAAAGGAGGTGCTTTAGGAAGCAAGGAAGGATCCAAAGGTACTAGTAGAGTAGATAGAATAATATTTTATCACTCTTCCACTATATAAGTGAAGTTTTGCGGAGATTTGGGCGGCTAAGACTAGGCAGCAGCCTTGGTCGAAACGTATATAAAATAGCATAGGGCAAGTCGCCGGGGCTAAATAAACCCAGGAAAGCGGATAACCTAATCTTTTACTAGATTATTAAGTCCCCACGCCCTACTATCCTGTATAGGCTTTATTTTTCTATAAAATACGCAATCTACTCCCTAGCCTATTAGAAGCCGCCTTATACCGCCTAAATAGAGGCTATAGGAGAATTAATCCCCTACTCTAACTAATCCCCTACTTGAATAAGTCCCCTACTTGAACAAATCCCTTGCGGGAGTTAATACCTATATATTTCGCCGCCCTATGGGAACCAATCCCCTACTTTAATAAATCCCCTATAGGATTTAGTCCCCTACTTTAACGAATCCCCTGCGCTAATAAATCCCCTATAGGATTTAGTCCCCTACTCTAACAAATCCCCTACGCTAATAAATCCCCTATGGGATTTAGTCCCCTACTCTAACAAATCCCCTATGCTAACAAATCCCCTGTGCTAACAAATCCCCTGCGGGTACTAATGCCTATATATTCTACCGCCCTATGGGAACCAATCCCCTGCGGCTTGTATTCCCGTATAGCTTTTGCTCCCCTATGGGAGCCTATAGCTACGTTTTCCTCTCCCCTATAGGAACTAATCCCCTGTGGCTTCCGTTCTCCTGTTTTTAGGTCTACTAGCAATTTACCTGCGCTATAGCCTACCGCATAGGCCTTGTTGTTATAGGAGTAAGCAAATATATGGTTTATGCCCTATATGGGAATCTTAAGAATAAATTACTTTTTGCTATGGAAACCCGCTTACATAACTAACTCTATTCAATAATATTGGATTCCACGTTTTGAGATCCTTCTTGCAAAGGTAGCTCTTATATTAGCTAAGTAAAACTTAAAGATAATATCTGCCTGGCTAAATCTTCGTCCTTATAACGCTATAGCTTACGCTTTACCTGTTCTATAGCTTCCTCTCCGTTTTCTATCTTTTTAACTATATTTAATAGCACTTTGCCTAGCTTCTGCAACCCATTTAAAAGAAAAATCCTAAGTAGGGTAAACCGTCTCCTATATAGGGGGGAAGCGCTTAAAGTAGGGTGGAAACCAATTATGTCTAAGACCTATAAAACTGTTAACTTATAAAAAGCCATATTATTTATAATATTTACCTTAACTTACTTAAGTTGGTTATCAAAGGAGACCCATTTAAAGAATTTTTAAGAAGATGGAGCATTTTTTATCTAAAGCCAATTATTCCTATCCTCTACCTTACGTTCTACCTGTATAATTATTTCCAGCCCGCCTTTTATAAGTATGAGATTACCTAAGAATACCGTATATTTAACCACTAAACCATCAGAATTAAATATCCCCAAAAAGATACGTTTGCCGTAATATAGGTGTGGGCTATATTGCTAGTACTGCTGTATATAGCAAAGGGCAAAAATATCTTTAACCTATAGAACTATTAGACTAATATAACTAAAGGGTATATAGTATCTTTTACCTTAATACCATTATAATCTGTGCCAGGTTTATTAAAGCCCCATAAGAAATCTTAAGGAGAAATAGAAGGATAATCTAGTCTAAGAATTAAATTGTCCTTTGTAATTTTAGGCAGCTTTATTACAATGTTATTCTTAAGGTAAAAGTGCTAGGTAAGAATAACGACGGGAGTGGAGGTCTAGTGGCCTCTTTATATAGGACTAGAGGATATATATTTATATATACCCTATAGCACATTCTCTTTACCTGTAAATATTAAGACAATTTCTATAAGTCGCCCGCACCTCTTCTATAAGGCGCGTTGATGCTTAGGCGCGTATTGGTGCGATAACAGTTCTTAGAAATAGGCGGTGTTATATAGGCCCTACTTGACTGGAAATCAGCCCTACTAAAAATTAGCCCCGCTAAAGAAAAATCAGCCCCTTTAAAGGGTCTTTATATCTATTCACTAATGCGTCTATTACTTTCTTAGACTTATTATGTCTGCACTACAGATAGCTTCTAGTATGGATAGTAGATATTTAGATTACTTACGCGCCTTTCTATTAGTATAGAGCCAATCCTTATTCTCCTAAAAGGAGGACTTCCCCTTCTATAAAATACCTAATAGTAAAGCAACGTCACCTTATATTTTACTATACGTTGAGGTATTTCTAACGCTAGGTAGATTAGCAGTATGCTAATAAAAAATATTTAGAAAGTTGCTAGGTAGCACGCTACTAAAATCCTCCGTACTACTAAAGATATAGTCTCTGTTGAAAAACAATATCTAGTATATTACAATAATATAAATAAGGAAATCTGGGCGAACCCTAGGGATAGCACGGCAAAGGCTATAGTAATATTAGCACTTGGCCCACTAAGTTCGGATAACAGTTTGCCGGGGTTTAAGATTTTTATAAAATATAAATACCCTAAACTTCAGAGCGGCAATATAATAGGCGCACTTAATAATACGCCTTAATACTTTATAGGGAAGGGGGGTGGATATGCTTATATATCTTTATAGGTCTGTACGGCCGCAGCTTTATAGGAGCCGTCCAAGGCCGTAGCCTTATAGGAGCCGCCTAAGGCCATAGGTTCCTCGGAAGTAGAGTAGGAATGATATTAAAATGTATAGGGAGTGCTATATTGCGAATTCTGGTTTAGGTCGAGGCTTGCTGTATATAGAAATATAGGGTATGAATCGAGCTAGTTATTTATTGCTATAGTAGCTGGCAGAGTAATTGGCTGGAGATTAGAATTTAAATTAAGAGGTATTAATAGAGGATCCAAATAGATTTTAGAAATTAATAGAGGTTTAAAAGGGGGAGGTACTTTGGAATTTAAGTAATAGTCCAGGTTTGCATTAGAAGGAATTAAGGTAGGTTTAAAAGAGAAGGATATCCTAGGGGTTAAGTAATAGCTTAGGTCGAGAGGGATTTTTAAAGGGTATAAGTAGATTTTAGGGATTAAGGTAGATCCAAAAGGTAATAGCATTTTAGGAGGGTCCAAATAAAGATTGGCTATGCTATATTGGTCCCTTAAAGACGTTGGAAATATTTAATTAGAACTCCTGTTGGGGACGGCTTATAGACTGCTTATTTTAGATAACTTGCGCCTGGTACGTTTAGTATTAGACTACTTAGTAGTAGTTAATCTTTTTATACCCCTAGGGCTTTGGATGGCGCTGCTGGCTTTAGGCTAACTTATGGAGTTAGTATTAGCATAATAAAGATATATATTCTTTAGGTTCCTTACTAAGGGAGATAATTCCGTCTATTTCTAGCACTGTGGTTATGTTTTTATTTAAGCAATTAATATATCGAATTCTTTGGGTGCTATATGCCTTTCAATACTATTACAGGTCAGTTGTTAATTTAATAGAGGTAATTAAAAATTAATATTATACTAGAATCTAGGTTATAGAGACTAATAAATACTCCAGGTTTAAGACGACTCTATTTTTGGCTAGCAATATCGTTTAGTTTAAGGCGCTCTCCTCCTAATAGATAGGCCATCTCCTATGCCAAAGCTCTAAATCATTGGCCCTTTTTAGGCTTATAACCTTCTTTCTTTAATCGCTCTACTTTACTATCTAGTGTCTTAGACAGAATAGACTTTATTAACCTATAACTAACTACATTTTTGCCTGCATTAAGGACATCAGCTAGGTTATAAATTATTACCTAGTTATTAGCTTTTGCTGGTTTGATATATAGTTCCTAGAGAGCTTTAAGTGATCCGCCCTTAGCCAGATTATAAAGCTTAAGAAACTGTTCTAATTTATAATTATCTAGAGACTGAATTTTCGTGTAAACTGTAATTAGTCGCTCTATGGCTGCTGGCGATAAATTTTAGCGTTTTTTAGGGCTTCCTTTGTGAAGTGGGTCTGGGCTTTTATTAGGAGGTGGGGTTCCTTGTCTTTTAAGAATCTGGAATAATAAAATAAATTCAACTATGGCTTTCCTGGTCTCTGGATCTATAGGGGTCGTCAAGGCCTTTAGGGCTTTTGCGGCTTTTAGGGCTTTCGCGGCTTTCGCGGCTTTTAGAATTACTAGGGTGTTTTAGGGGCCTAAAACCGTTAGGGTTTTATTTAAACTAAGCGTCTCTCTGCAGTTAGTGGGTAAGGCCTCCAGAATTTTATCTACTACTCTTTTATAGGCTTTCACTGCTTTGCCTTTATTAGTAGAACGCAGGAATTGCGCAAACAGCTCGATCTTATTTGATAATAACTATTATCTATAAGTATCCCTTAGGAGAGGAGTGATAGAAGGTGAACCTATAGCGTAATAAGGATGGACAGTGCGAGCGAGCTGTAATAGTGTACTAGGAAGGACTGCTTCTCCGCTCTATAGCGAATAATTATTAGCCTTGGGAAGGGAAAGGCTATGGAATAGAATTACCGTGGCGCCAAAATCTATTTTACTATACTACTAAAGCAGAGAGGCATTTACAATCCTATAGGTTGGTTAAACTAAGAAAAAAAGGCAATGGGGTATAAGAGTAAGAGAAGCAGAAAATATTGTAGGGGATTATTATTACGATCGTAACAATAATACCCCTATAATTTTAGCTTGGTGTGTATTGGCCCCTCGCCTTATTACCCCTGAGACGCCATACTGTGCTAAACTCCACTACTATGACTTATGCTCCTCTAAAGATCTATGATAAAAACTAAACAGCTAATTAAAGTGAGGATATGCAGCCGTCTCCCTAGTTAATTAGATATAGCCTACCTGCTGCTATAAAGTCTAGAAGCTCCCGTTAATTTCTTTTTAATAATGCGACAATGTGTCCCGTAAGAATTAAAGGCTAAAACGCCTTAATAAACCTAAGAATGCTTTAAATCTTAAGGGTATAGGATGGAGATAAGTGATATATAAAGCTAATTTCGCCCTGTTATGCTGGGGATGTATAATTGCCTTTACTATCTACTTTACTGGTTGCCTTGTCGCGTTCTTCTATAGCTTTTATTTGTTACTTCCTTAACTTTACTATTTTTACCACTTCTTTTAAACTATTCCCTAGTCTGCCCTGTTTCTGCTAGCTATTTACGGCTACTTTATTCTTTAATATGGGCGCTACTTCTTTAATAATTGGCTTGCTCTTTTAAGCCGCAATTTACTAGACCCTACTAGTCTTAGACTGGTATATTTAGCAGCCTTTTATGACCATTACTAGCAGCTGGGATCGAGATTCGAGCTATAGTGCATTAATTACTAACCTTGGCCTAGGAGCAAGTGCTTTATTATACGCCGGTATAGATCTGGAAAAGGCGTCTTCAATTATATTAGAAAGTCGTCCTGGATTAACTACTAAGCTTAAAACTTCTTTGCGTTTTGGTACTTACCAACTTAAGGGTATATAAGGCCAGCAAATGGAACCTCTAAAGCCGCGTCCTAGTACCGGCCTATTAGAGGTTTAAATTAATGCAGGCCTAAAAGACTAATAAATAGTAGGTGCGGGTTTGGGAAATCCTAACCGCCTAAAATACTAATAAGTCGCTTAAATACTTGATGATTTAATGTTAAGTGAAATTCTCTGCATCTGCCTAGATAAGAGGACTGCGGATAAACTCTCTTATTCCTTAATTTATTCCTTCTCTAAGTCTTAACGGGAGTTCCTTGGTGCTCTTTATAGAAAAACTAGAGGGTAATAAGTATGGGATGTTATCTATTTAACTACTTTCCTTAAATTAATGTGTAACCACTTTAACGCATATACGTTTTAAGTATGTTTAATATTTCTTATGCGGTATCTATTCTAATTAAATTGTAGACTATAATTTAGAGGAATCTCTAAGGCTTAGAGGACTATATTAAAGAGAAAGGTATAGAGAATGTTTTAAAGTAGAGGCTGTGTCTATCCACTATAGACTCTTAATAGTAGTTATTTGTATCTAGCTTAGGAAACTAAATCTTTTACCTTAGCACCTTATCTTTGCATCTAATGGCATTCGGTAGCGTTAGGCTCACATGCATACATTTCTAGAAGTTAAGTATTAGGTGACACTAAGCAGATATAAAATACATAATAATGAATTAGTATAATGCGTGCGGTAATAATTCTTAGCTATGCCTGCCGTATAGAATCCTTTATTAGATGCTATCTAAAGGAAGGGTGGAATAGTAATACTAAAGAACCTAATTCTGTTAGTCGGAGCAGGGGCTATAGTAGTTATATCTATAATAGTCCCAATAGCTCTTGTCTGATTAATATTGTGACTTCTCTATATATCTTTTAAGGGTGTTCCTCCTTCTGCTACTAATTTTGCTTTTCTTCGCTCTCTTCTATAATAGCTACTTATTAAATCCGACTGCTTACGTATATAGACGTATTTTAAGCAACCTATGTTATTGTTTTAGCTTTTAAAACCTCCCTATCTTTTAAGATTTGGAGATTATATTTTAAAGAATTCCTAATAGATATATATAACTCCTACGTAGTTGATCTTATTAATGCGTTTCTCAGTTCTATCTTAAGGGTTTATAGTGTGGAAAGCCTATACAATAAAAATAAAGCTAAGGTAGTTAAGTCGCTATGGGCTAGGCAAGATTCCACAGTATTAATTAGCGAAACTGTAATTTCTAGTATCCTTGTTATAAGTGGCCTAGAACCTCAGCCACTGCTAAAGGGGGATATTTGTATGGTACCACTATTTATCTAGTATAAGTTTGCAAGCTAATAAAATAAAGGTATTTTTAATAGCCTCCTAAAGGGTATTAAAAATCTGCGTTAAGATAAAAACCTAGATAATATTGAGTTTTATAAGGAACAAACTTATGCTAAGGGGTATTAGTATGGTTCTTAAGTTATAGGCTTAGGGGTGTGGCTAATTTTATACTAGGTACTCTTAAGATTGCCTAATGAAAATCTCTACTCTTGCTGTATATAAGTCTTATTAGAAGTCTGGTCTAGGCAGTACACTTATTAAAATGGCAGTAGAAAAGCAGGACGAAGAGGGAAAGAAGATATAGGTATTAACTATGCTAGTAAGCCAGCCTGTTTTAAGATATTTTAGGTTTGATATTAAGACCAAGTTAATAGAAGGTCCGGTAAAGTATCTATACGGTTTTGGTGCTTGTGAACTATAGTGCCGTACTATAAGCGTATAGCTAGGAGACAAAGATTAATGCGGGGTATAAGGATATAGAAAACTTGTAAGTTACCAGCTAAAATAAAAGATTTATACTCTTCTCTTTTTCTATTTGGCATTACCTAAAATTATAGACGGTATTAAATACTCGATCTAGTAATAGAATAGAGGAGGTGACTAACCCCTATACGCCCTAAGTGCCTTTCGTCGCCTAAGGTTGGGGCGACAACTTATTAGGAAGCCGCTTGGTTAAGTTATTTAGCGGTAATAATATGGCATTTATATAGCCCGCCTTATTTCTAAGAAAAAATATTGTTATAAACTAGCCTGCTCCCACTTTTATCTTTATTCTTTTCTATTTTCTTGGATATTTAAGATTATAGCTCCTATTAGCAGATTTACTTACCCTACCCTTGTTGCAACTGCTTAGCTTTTGTTGTATCTAAACCCTTCTATTATTGAAATAGGGTTATTTTGTGCCTTTTCCTGCTTACTTATTATTTGCTTCTTTATAATATGCCTTACTAAAGAGTTGGCTAAAGATTCCGACGTCTAGCGCGTCTGGCTTTATTACGCTATTATTATTCTTGGTTAGAATTTATAATTATAGCTTTAATAGAATCGCCCTAAATACGCATTATTTGTTTAGGTAATAAGTTTCTGGTATATAAGCATAATTGGGATAATAGCAATAACTATAAAGATGGTAATTTAGGCCGTAGGGCAAGCTTTAATATATAAAGCCCCCCTAGATTTTAGCTATTAGTTTACTAATATATAATATAGTTACGCAGGCCTCGTATTAGCTATTTTTATAATTGCGCATCATTAAGAGTTATATTTGGGGTATTAGAAAATAGTGTAAAGATAATATTTTACTTTATAAGCAGATTCTTTTTCTGGCTTATGCGGAGCATTAGGGAGGTTTTGTAATTTATAAAATAAATTATCCTTCTAATAACTGTGGAAAATGTAACTATTATTGTTAACTTAGCCCCGGCTCCTCTCGCTTCTATAATGTAGCGGATTAGCTGCAGTAAGTAACTTTTAGCGCTTTAACTCCTCGCAGCAACCCTAGGGCTATCAGTAAGAGAAAGATCCGACGTATTAGTTAGGGGCTGCCTAAATCGTAACCTTGTATGGTTCTTCTGCATATTCTGTAACGTGATAGAAGTGTTGGGTAGGCTACATCTAGCGTAGCTGCTAGAACCGGCGGCGTTTAGTTAAATAGTTAGTGCAATTCCAGGGAAGGCGGGAGGACTAGTTTTATAAAACTAAACTAGCAGGGGTGATTCTGGTGGCGTTAGCTAAAACACTTAAATAACTTAAAATTCTCTATTTGTGAAACCCCGCTTTACTACAATATATTAGGACCTAGTAATTTCACTAATACCCATTTCTAAACGCCACTATGTATAATGGACATTAGGGCTAATGCTACTGTAAAGTAGGTGCGGGATGTAGTTTGGTATAACTTAGAGTAGTAGCAGCGTTTCCTAGCAAGTATATAGGCCTAGGTTAAGGCGCCTTTTTTTAATAAGAATTAGCAGAAATTTATAAATAAGGAAGCTAGAAGTATTATTAGCTTAGGGCGCAGCTAGAATGATATGAATTTACCTAAAAGGGAAAATTTTTTGGAACGCGTAAATGAGAAACTAAGAGATAATAGGTTAAATGAAGTAAACTAAAAGGCTATAAGCTAGCGTATACCGAAAGCTATTAAAAGTGCTACTGGTTAGTTTTAATGTAAACATTATAACTAGCACGTTTTTACTAAGTTATATTTTAGTTCTAGAGAACAAGGAATCCTAAGGGGAATTAACTAATAAACCTATTTAGGGGCTCCCGTGGGATCCTATATAAGACGATATATAAAAATAAGTAGTAGGTGGTGCGTGTAGGGGTGTGGCTGTATAGATTATTAAAGATAGGCGCTTAAATTAAAGCCTAATATAAGCAGTGCTTGTCTTGCCTTATAAAATTAGCAGCGTATTATACCCTAATTAACGTAGCTATGCCTTATATAAATTTGTGCCCTATAATGCTACTGCCTATATAAGCAGTACCTAAAAATATAGGGTATTTGCTCTTCTAGTCGCTAAGTCTCTACCACGAAATTAAAAGTAGAATGTCCTATATAGGCCGACCATTTTAGCGCAATTCTTTAAGCTCTGAGAACTATAGGAGTAAGCCTTACCATTTACTTCTATTTGGCCCTATTGTATTTAAACACTAAGCCGTTCCCTTAGGATACAATAAGGTATTTAGATATAAGTGTAACTAATAATAAACCTTATATATAGACTTCTGCAGTATTTCTAAGTTGTTAGCGTGTTTAGATTTAGCTGTAGGCGTATATACTACGTACTTTAGCTTACGGAGGATTTAGGCAGCCCTATATAGGAAGCCGCTTAGTGCTAGTAGCTCTGCCGTGCTTTTCTTATATAAATACTTACTTAATATACCCTATTTCTATTTCCTATAAATACTTCCCTTTTATAACTAGCAACGAAAATCTATTGACAACTTCCTATAGCAACTCCAAGCTATTAGGCTGCTAGCTCTATAAGTAACTAAAGGCGAATTGTACGCATTAGAGACTTATTATTAGATAAGGCTAATAAGAACACTATTAACTCTTGCGTTGATAATATAACAAGCGATATTTAGCCCTATCTTTGTCCTCCCCCTACTAGGCTTAACTCTTCTTGCAGTATTAGGGAGATGGTAATTACTACTAACCCTAGTATTAACAATATAATAATAAGCGTTTAGTTCTATCTTTCTCGCCCTCTGGTGGGTATTAATGAGAGGCTAATATCTCCTAAGCTTAACTCTCCTAGTGGTGTTAGAGTGATGGCGACTCCTTTTAGTATTAGTACGCTGAGCCAGCCCTTTTCCTCTTCTATAAATGCTAATAAGGACCTGACCTACCCTGGTAATATTAATACCCCCTCTATATACTCTAGAGTGGAGGATGGGCTTACTTAAGGCCACTTTAAGAAGGGACTAAGCGCACCCTTAACCTATATATAATTATCACCTCTTAAATCCCTAATGGATAAGGATGATGAGACCAAGATATTGCCTTGCCTTACTTTAGTGGCACTAGTTAGGGACTACTTCCTTTAGCCGACCGTTTTTAGTTTAGCCGTAGGAGCACTAGTTAGGGATAATATTCTTCAGCTAACTACTTTTAGTTTGGCTAGGGCATTTGGGCATCTAGAAGTTTATATAAGTGACTAGTTTATATTCTTGTGGAAGAAAACTAACCGCTATAAGGATTTTATTAATATGTTTCTTATAACGGCAAAACTTCATCTTAATAATTGTTAAACGTTTGGGCTTGAAGCGGTATTGGGATATGGATATTACAGTATAAAGATTATCCGCTAGTTATTGGACGATCCTAAACTCCTAAAGTACATTAATATGATCCGTGGCCCTACTAATAAGTAGATACCGACGGGAATTTCTAAGGATAAAGATAAGCCGGTATTTACGCTTAATAAAGTGGTGGATGGATTTTATAACAATTTTTTAAAGCGCTAGCGTCCTTCTATACTTATAGTGCAGACTAGAATAAATAAGGGCAAAGAGGAGATGAGGATAGTCCAGTATCTATTACCAAAGGTGGTTATTACACATGCGTTACATGAGGCTAAAAGAAATAGGTGGTCACTAAGATATAGTTTCGTGTTTATTAGTTATAAAAATAGTAAGTGGTATAAAGAAGTCCTTAAAGCTATTAAGAATTATGCGCTAATAGATGGGATATTTATACTGATCTAGCTATATAATATATATTCGTTTTTCTATAGAATGCGCTATAAATAGAACTTAAGCTAGGAATGGAACTTTAAGCTAAAAAGGATAGCACTATTACCGCTGATTCCTCCGCCTAGTAGGCCGCCCCTGTTTCTTCTACACAATAGGCTGAGCCTTTAATTTTAAATAGTAATGCCCCTGTAGTGATCTAAGACTTTTTATTGGAAAGCTATCTTTAATCTGGTCCTATAGAAGATTTTATTTCTCTTTTAGGTTAGTAAGCAGCGCGTCTTCCTCTTTAGTAAATTTTATTCTGGACTTTAGCCCTTAGGGCTTTAGCTCCTAGGGCTGCTTAACTAGGTTAAAAGATAAAGAAAATCGTTAAGGAAGGATATCTAGTGTATATAACCCATCTTTCTGGCGCCTAAAAGCTGCTTAGATTAAAATTCCTTCCAAATTAGTATTTAAGGCGGCTCCTAATATTGCTTTATTAGAGTTAGAGCTAGAGGCGGGGCTTAGTAGCGGTTTTTGGGTATAGAGGCGATTATGTATGGGGGATATAACCCGCTTACAATAATTGCTAGTAAGCGCAGTGCTTTGGTTGGACGCATGTGTGGATAAAATTAAAGGGGAATAGTTAGGCCGTTGGAGATAATACTTTGTAGCACGCTTTATCTTTAATTGACTAGTAATAGGGGTTGGTAATTCTTGTCGCTATGTATACCCGCGGGCCTTGTTACCCTTATCGCTATCGCTGCTGTTACTATCCCCAGAATCGTCATTATCTATATTGTCACTATTATTACTTCTGTCGCTATAGTTCTCGGCCTTGCCTTTATCTATAATATTCTTGCTGTCCTCGTTATCGCTTTCTTTAGCTAAGCCGTTTACAAGATTATCCAGAATATAATTACAACTGTTATTAGCCCTATCTTCTGGTGGTCTAGTATCGCGAGGAGATATATAGTGCCGGGGGGAGGGGCTAGTGGGCCGCGTAGTAGAGACCGCTCGCTCCTTGATAACGTTACCGTTGTTAAGGCTAAGGGTGGGAGAGCTAGAAGGCGTGGCCCTTTAGGAAGTAGGTGACCTTTATTGCTTCCTAGGTTGTATGCTCTCGCCGCTCTTACTAACAGAAGTATTGGAGATATAATTAATGCTATCTAGTTAATTAAGCTGACTAGACCTTCGCTTCTTTAACTTCTTGGCTCCTAAAGACTCTTAACTAGCAGCTACTAATATCCTAAGCTCCTGCCTGAACTGTGGAGTAGTTCTAATGCGACGCCCCTTAACTAAATTATCCGTTTGATTGCCGTCTAGTGTTAAGGGTGTGGTATAATTGTATATAGGTGTGCGTACCTCCTCTTCTAGCGCTTCTAATAAAGGTAGCTTCTTATTATTTTTATTGTCCTTATTACTGCTGTTATTTCCGTCATCTACTAATTGTTAAATAAGGCTATTATAAATTAAAAGGGGAAGCGTATACCTAATCTATAAGGTGTTGGTTGATTATTAGCTTTATTAGCTTTATTGTTAGCATTACTAGCTTTATTACCCTTAGCTTCCAAGTCTAGATTAGCTATATTATCTTCAATAACTATTGGATTTTCTACTAGTCGTTAGATGTATATATTTACAACTGCCGGGGGAATAGGGAAAGTGTGGTAGGGTAATTATAGGGGATAATTACCTTAACTACTTCCTCGTCCTTATTATCCTTGTTATCCTTGTAATACTTCTTATAAGCTTTCTCGTAATTATACATAGGGTCTGCAGGCGCTTTATTAGATGGAATCTCCAAACTAAGGCCCTAGGTAGAATAATATGCCGTTAATTACCTAAGCTTCTAATGCTTCTTTATTTTTTAGGGGGAAAATAGGTACTCCCCTGCTCCTCCTTTTAGGCCTACTGCTCGCGCTTTTCTTAGGGACTGTAATTGTATGGTGCTGAGACAAAGCTGTCGATTTTCTAGGGGGACTAGTGTAGAAATTATTATTATTAAGCGAAATTTCGGGAGGGATATAAAATGAAGATCGAGATGGTGCTAATATTATTGTTATTAGAGCTGCCATTGCTTCGTGGCTTTCAATAGCCTTGAGGGGGGAATTATAGGTCTTTTTAAGTGCAAGTTAGCCCTCCCTTTGCCGCTAGCTTTTGTCTATCGCCCCTCGCCCGTTACCCCTTGCCTGAGCTTTTTACCGAATTAAAGCACTTGATGTGTGCGCCTCTGGCATAGACCAGAGTAGATTGCCGTTTGTAGGGTATAAAGGCTTGTAAGGGCTTGAATTTTTGGCGCCTGATCAATACCCTTAGCAAATTGCGATCAAACCGCATTCCCCCGTCCGAGCTGGTATGTTTAGCTGACATAGCTATCGTATCTAGCCCCTTATTAAGAGGTTAGTGGTGTGAATTCTCCACCCTCGTTCCTTGGTAAAGGGTAGCGCTAATATATATATTTACTTCCTGACAATGCCAATCTAGCTGATCTTCTACGCCGCTTGTATTAGTAGGAGGCGAAGCCCTGCTTATGTATGCGCGTTACGAGCTATCTGTGACGGAAGGAGGTAGTGTTCTTAGTGGTAGGTAGGGCTCTCCAATGCTAACTGCCTAGTGACGGATATGCCTACCGCTCGCACGGTGATTGTATGTATGTCCATGAATGTTCTGGGTGAAAGACTGTATGGGGATGCTCGCCCTCCTAATGTGGCTGGTTGGTGTTAGAGATTCCTTCGCAGTCGTGCCGCTGTGCCGCTGATCTATTATGCGCCTAAAAGCTATAACCTTCTAGTTTTGATCTAGGTGGTTTTCACTATAGCCTTATGGCTTGGGAGCCCATATTGTCGATCCTTTACCACTCTGCTATTGAGCAGTTAGGTAGAGCTGATAGCCCCTTAGCCCTAAACTAGTAGATTGGACGGCGTCTCTGAAACATCCGTGGCAATACAACTATACTGCTAGGTAGGCATGCATGGCCACCCAGGTAACGCTCCGTGTAATATCCATTTAAATAATGCCTAACACAGCCCCGTATAGGGTGGGCGCTTGAATCGGCAACATCTAGCTGCTTTTCCGCTGGGTAGCCTAGTAGGCATACCAGTTGTGATATAGGTGGCTTCAGCCATTGGTAAATGCTAAAGCGGGCCGTCTAACCAACGGCATATCCTAGGAGAGAAAATAGAATGTGGGTTAGCTAAAACGAGTGCGACGTAAGCTCGCTCAAGCCCTTAAGGGGGGTGATGCGGCACGCCTGTCCCTCCTTACCCTAGAAGGAGATATGCGGCAGAGTTAAATGAGACAATGGTGCTGACGCGGCTAGTAACTGCGGAATTCCCCTAACCCCCTTCCCATGGGATGGTTGCAGGCTAGCGTTATTTGGGAGGCCAAAGGAGAAAGAGTGCAAGAGAGAGAGCAGGATTGTGAGGGTATGTTCGCGCCTAGCGGACAGAGGCAGCCCTAAAAGATCTTAACAATAATTAATTGAAGTTACCGGCACTAGAGGCGGTGATTAGGAAAGGAGGCTATAACCATCTATATATTGCTGTGGAAGAGAGTCGCCTACTAGAAAGGCCGCAATTAACTATATTAATTGTTAGTCTAAGACATGGGGGAATGAAGGAATGAGCGGGCTGGACTTGCATATGTATAAGCGCTAAGGGGACGGCAGAAATGCCTTAATGCGACCGTGCTAGGGACTAGCAGCAAGAAGAGGAGGAGGCGCAGCGTTAAGAGAAGGGAAAGATGGAGGATGAGAGGAAAAGCAGCGAGAGAAATGGCCTTTTATAGTTAAGGTTAAGGGGCAGTCTTGGCTTGGCTAGGGTTAATAAGCGAGGGCGCCTTGCCTGTAAAGGAAGCCTCTATTTCCTGATACAGTTTCCCGCGTAATAAAATAACTAATTTAACTTAGCGAGCCAAATAGGTTAGTAAAGTAGTAATTAATTCCGCGGATAGCGCGTGTCCTTTAATCATTTAACAACTGCTATAAAGATAGCTTTCTCCACACGTTATTTAAAAACGCTGTATTGAAACCCTCTATAGGTGTAGCCTGGCTTATAACCTATCGAGGCTAGTATTTGACAAGGTGCAGTAGAGGCGTAAGGGAATTAAATGCGTATATTAAGATGCATTAATGAGATTGTTGTTGTTTGTACTACTACTCTATAGGTGGATTTTGGTGGATTTTATACTCGCTTAGCTTATGTAATTAGTGCATATAACCACCTTATAACTAATTAGTTATAGATAACGACTAATAATAATTAAACGGATCTAGTTAATTAACGTATATAACTTTACTAATTAAATAAAGCAGTTAACGGAACTATTATAAAGTAAATTAATATATGCTTAAATAGTATAGGAATGGTATGTAAATAATGGACAAGCTCCTATATAGGACTTTAAGAAAGGTAACATAGTTTACCTAAATATATAAAACCTATAGACTTAACAGCCCTTAAAGAAACTTAATTAGAAGTTTATAGGCCTATACTAAATTAAGAAGAAACTAAGCCTATATGCCTATAAGCTTAAACTGCTAACTAAAATAAAAATAAACCTAATGTTTTACGTAAGCTTATTATAACCTTTAAAAGATAATCCTATAACTCGCAAAGTGCTGCCGCTACCTTCTATAATTATTAACAACGGTAACAGTTTTTACTTTATTAACTTAATTAATAATATATAATAGAAAACACAATTTAAACAATTTAAAGTTCTTATTAAGTAGGAAGGATATAAAATATAAATCTAGGAAACCTATAACCAGATTAAGGCTAACGCGCCTTCCTTAGTAAAAGAATTCTATAAAAACTATCTTTTGCGGCCTACTTTAGCTAGATAAATATAATATAAAGGTAAATAACTACTACCTAATAGAAATATACGAAACACAATAGTAGGAAACTTAAATTTAAAAAGAACTTAAAATATATTATAATGCTTATAACGCAATAAGTTATAAATTCTTAACTAAATTAAATTATTTTAGACCTTTAGCTAAAGGGGGGGTACTATAACAGAACTAGCCTAGTTATAGTAGGGATATCTTAGTAAAACACTTAATAGATAACTATTTAAAACTATCTATAACTGTTTATAACTATCTATAACTATCTATAACTATCTATCACATATCGGGGGGGCTGATTTGGCGCGGTTACGACCCGGGTTAATACGAGGTTAGGGCCACCCCTGCTGATAACGCGCCCGAACCCCGCACTCGGTCGCGCAGCGACCGCCCCCGAGTA
>Ga0307507_10002567_pt1 | contig 37640 bp, 11 predicted proteins | sample 7_EM_MG_FD_207223 | JGI IMG/M metagenome (GOLD analysis project Ga0307507, IMG submission 207223) | Populus trichocarpa ectomycorrhiza microbial communities from riparian zone in the Pacific Northwest, United States - 7_EM | ecosystem: Host-associated > Plants > Roots > Unclassified | place...
CCCTTTCTTACGTATATTTCACTACTTAACAACATTAATTTAATCTAATAAGTTAATAAAGTAAGTTATCTTAGTCTCTTCTATAATTAATTAGATTTTTATTAAAATATAAAGCCGTTAGCTATGTAAAATTTTGTGACAAAATTGTTACGGCGCTGGTGGAAAACGGTGGATTATGGTAGACGTTATGGTAGACGCCGAGTCACGTGAGTCCACGTGACTAGAGGACCGTATAAAACTTCGCACGGCGCTGCTATTTTTCTCCCTTCCTTTCTTTAGCTTTGGATCCTTGTTTATAGACTACCAATTGTATAGGCTTGCGCGTCCCTTATGCTATGCTTATGCCTCGATTGACTGAGTTGCTAATATTATCCAAAGCTTAACTACTCTTTCTTCCTGAGAAGGAACTTAAATATATCTATAAAGGACATAGAATAGGACCCTAAGGACATTACTAGGACTATAAGGACAGGACAGACCCCTAAGAACTAAAAGAACATGAACAGAACGCGAAACCTAAGAATAGGACACGCACGGACCAGAACCCCTAGAAAATAAACAAACACTAAAAATTACCTAATACCCCTACTACTATGCCAAGAAATACAGCAGCTGGCAAAGCCGCTGTAGGACCCGTAAATACCTTTAATAGTAAAACAGTTGCCGTCTTAACCCCCTAGGAAGAGCTCGTAGCAGCTAATGCTAAAATTGAACGGCTTTAAGAGCTACTTAAAACTAGAGACACCCCTGCACCTAGTAAAGAGTTATTAGACACCTAGAGACTTGCTATAGTCCTTAAGACCCTAGCCTAATGTACAGCATTAGCATTGTCGCGGTCCGCAAAGGTTGCGGACCCCCTATTGCTTACAGACGGAACTGACCCTATATTTAACAATTGGAAGCTTTAACTGTAAAACAAGCTTGAAGTTAATATGGACCACTTCCCTACTACCTAAGCTAAAATAGCCTACGTCTTTGGCCGTACTGGTAGGGATGCACAGACGTATTTACGTCCGCGATACGCCTAGGACTTGGCAGACCCCTTCCTCTCTAAAGAAGAGATAGTTAACTACCTATCTTCCATTTACAAGGACCCCTTTAAGATATAGAACGCCCGCCTTAATTACAAAGCTCTTAACATAAAGACAACGGAGACCTTTTTAGCCTTTTAGACCTGCTTTCTGCACCTAGCCGGCTAAGCCTAAATTCCCTATAAAGACCTAATGCTAGACCTCTTTAACAAGCTTACCCTAGACCTACAGCGTGCCGTACTACCAGTTTTTACTACTGTACAGACGCTAAAGGTACTTATGGACTACTGCCTAGCTATTAACTAAGGCCTTTGTTAAATTAAGGCACGATCTAAGCGGTATAAAGCTAGAAACTCTTTAAACTAGACTATAAGCACTTTACAAACGGCCTATAACACCCTGGCATAATCTGTAACTCCTACGGCACCAGCCGTACAGCCCGCCGTTAATTTAGCAGCTAGCCATACAGCTAGTCCTGCTATAGGTCCAGCGTATACTTGGCCCATATATAACAACCCCCGTAAATAGGCCCTTAGTAATTAAGGAGCTTGCTTCTTATATAGCTAAAAAGACCACTTTACAAAGAATTGCCAGATAAAGGCAAAAACGGGCAAGGTTCTGTTAATTTAGGAGGACAGTATAGAGTTAGAAAAAGAGGAACCTTAGAGAAAGACTCCTCTCTAGGGTTAAAAGGGATTAATATATTATATGTTAATCTAGGTCGGCTAGTTAGTGGAAGAAGCTACACTATCCCTTATACCTTATTCCGTAATAGATATTAAGTTTTAACCTCTACTTTAGCTAACTCTAGAGCAAATGCCTTTGCCTTAATAGATACCCAGTGTGCTGTAAAGCTGGCTAACTTTTTAAATGCACCCCTTAAAGAACTGCCTAAACTAATTCCTATTCGCGGGTATAACAGACGAATAAGGCCACCTATTATAACTATCTTACGGATTTACCTCCGCATTAACGGATAAAGGCAGTATAATATCCCCTTTCTTATTACGGACCTCGGGAGCCACAATATAATTATAGGGAGAAAATAGCTAGCCTATTTAGGCTTATAGCTTAATGTATAAAATAGACGGCTTATCTGGCCTAAAACCCTACCCTTAACCCCTTCCTTTATAAAAGAAATTAGCATTATAATAGAAAACCTTATACGGCCCTAGATTAATACTATTTACCAGTGTAACGGCTCGAACTATTGAACAAATGTCTTAACAAAGACTTGAACAAATGCTTCTAACACGAAGCGAACGAATGCTATATTACAAAGATATCAAGGTGAGGAGCAAGAGAAGTGGTGAGGCCACGTCTAAATACACAAGCCAAGCCCTAAGCGAACCCCTGACTAGGTGACGCGCCCCAGCGCCGTCACATCACCCCCCCCTTTGAAAAAGCCTGCCCTTAGGCTTTATTCTCCAGATACTTGTCTATCTTGTATACAGTTATTGCTGCAGGTGGGGCAGTAGGGGTCAGTGTAGTACTGTAGGCAGAGCAGTAGAGTCGATTGCGGTGCTGCAGGAAGGCAGCAAGGTGTTGGTTTAGCTGCAGGCAGGAGCAGCGATTGTCCGTTCGAGTGGTAGTACGGTACCAGCGGCAGTGATAGTCAGTCGAGCACAGAGCTCGTCTATCAGTTGGTTGGTAGATCGCAGGCATAACGGCGCGATTAGTATCGTAATAGCAGGCATAGCGGCGCTATTGTTGTTGTCGTGATAGCAGGTGTAGGACGCTATCGTTGTCTGGTATATGGCAGTACGGTGCCAGCGTTATATGGATTGCAGGCGTATTGGCACAATCGGTAGTTAGTGGATCGCAGGCATATCGGCACGATCGGTCAGTCGGTTTGTCCTAATCGATTTCAACCTCAAAGCTTGCACAGCTTAGTATTAGTTGACTTCGTTCCTCGCAGACAGTATCTCGGTATCAGTCGAAAAGGATCTCCGTAGGCTATCGGCATGGCGTTGTCAAAGGTAGTCCTAGTGATTTCGTTCCTCACAGCTCGCAAAACCGCAGCTCACGTAGCTTAGTATCCATCAAAAAGGACTATTTGGGTAGCAGTACGGTGCAAGCGTCCGTAGACGTACGGTCGGTCGGTCGGTCGGTCGGTCGTCGGTCGTCGACAGATATACGCGTTCGACGCGTCGTTGTCGTCACTCGGTCGACACATTGATAGGTATACGCGTTCGACGCGTACATCCGTAGGGACCTTTGTCGTTGTCGATCGGCGAGTCGTACGGTCGGAAAGAGGTTATCGCCCGGCACGTGCTTCCCCATAGCATAGGCGGCCGTTTGATAGAGAGAAGAGAATAAAACAAAAAGAAACATAAGGGTGTGGGTGCCTGCACGGTGTAGGGAGTAAGCTTCTCGCAACCCAGCCACCACAGGACTTCGCACGAGATGTTTACTGTCCTCGCGGACGACCTGAGATACCACAGCCTGCATATGACTGGGGACCTTAATATAATGTGACGGCTCAAACCATTGAACAAATGTCTTAACGAAGACTTGAATAAATGCTTCTAACACGAAGCGAACGAATGCTGTATTACGAAGATATCAAGGTGAGGAGCAAGAGAAGTGGTGAGGCCACGTCTAAATACACAAGCCAAGCCCTAAGCGAACCCCTGACTAGGTGATGCGCCCCAGCGCCGTCACAACCAGGCTGATGCTATGCGCAGAGACTAGGCCTTTAAGAAGGATATACGTCTTAATCCTTAATAGATCCGTATACTACGCCGCCCCTAGACTATATATGTTACGCCATCCGCACTAAAGACCTAGGAAGTTAGTAGTGACCTAGTTAAGCCCCCTATAGAGAACCTAGGCCCTACGCAGCCCTAAAGGAAAACCAGGGATATTGGACGCCATACTAAGCTAATAGACAGGAAGGATAATTTACAGAAAATGGAACATAAGCTAAGGAAGACTATACACCCTATACTGCAAGATACGGCCCAATAAGCGTCTGTAAAGAAACCTACAGACCTCCCACTAGTTAATATCTGCTATATTGGCGCTGTAGGATTCTACTAGAACTTGGTTTAGCCTAATACTGTTACCTTTACAACTAGCCTATACGAAATTAATCAAATGCTTAAGGAAAAAAAAAGGGAGTTTAGCGGATAGGAAAGTGAGCTTATAGATAAGGAACTAGTAAAATAAAAACTGCCTAATTAATACTAGAAATTTAAGGACGTATTCTCTAAGGTAGCGTTAGATATACTTCCGCCTTACCAACTATATAACCATAAGATTGAGATCGATTAAGGCAAGGAAAGTACCCTTAGCTTTAGCCCTCTCTACCCGCAGTCTATCGCCGAATTGTAGGCCACAAAGCAGTACCTTATTAATAACCTTAATAAGGGCTTTATTAAGCCTAGCCAAGCCCCTTTTAACTCGCCTATTCTCTTTGCCAAAAAACCAAATGGAGGACTGCGCTTCTGCATTAACTACTATAAGCTAAATAACATAACCTATAAGGACCGCTATCCACTACCCTTACTTAATGAGACTCTTACCCGAATAAGTAAAGCTAGGGTCTTTACAAAGCTTAATATCCGCTAGGCCTTCTACTAAATTAGAACAGACCCTGGGTCTAAGGAGCTTACTATATTTTAAACCCATTACGGAACGTATAAATACAAGGTACTCCCTTTTGGACTAACTAATAGACCAGCTACGTACCAGCGGTATATAAACAATGTACTCTTTAACTACCTTAATAACTTCTATATAGCCTACCTAGATGATATTATAATTTACTCTAAGAATAAGCTGGAACATAAGGAGCACATTTATAAAGTCCTATAATGGCTCCGCAAGGCTGGTCTCCAGGCTAATATTAAGAAGTTAGAATTTAGTGTTAAGCGTACAAAGTACCTAGGTTTTATTATTAGTATAGACAGAATTAAGGCCAACCTAGAGAAAACGGCCGCAATTAACTAGTGGACACCCCCACGGACTATAAAGGGGGTATAATTATTTTTAGGTTTCTGTAACTTCTACTAATGCTTTATTAAGAACTATAGTAGAATCGCCCGGCCTCTTAACCGCCTTACTAGGAAAGACTAGCCATTCTACTTTAACGCCATATATATGCAGGCCTTTAATAAGCTTAAAAAGCGGCTGGTATTGGCTCCCCTACTTGCCCACTTTAACCTAGAATGGCCCTCAATGCTAGAAACTAATGCCTTAGACAGTATAATAGCTAGTATTTTTTCCCAGAAGCAACTAGACGGAGAATAGCACCCTATTGCATACTATTTAAAGACTATAATAGATGCCAAGCTAAACTACCATATCTATAATAAAGAAATGCTGGCTATTATCTCTAGCTTTTAGCACTGGCGTGCATAGCTAGAGGGGACCCCTAAGCCTATTAAGGTAGTTTTAGATTATAAGGCCCTGGAATACTTTATAACAACCAAGGCCCTTATAGCCTACTAGGCACGCTAGGCGGATATCCTATCTTAGTTTAACTTCTTGATTATATATAGACCAGGCGCTACGAACCATACAGATACTCTTATAAGGTGTAAACAGGACCTAGGTAACTAGGTAGCTGCGAAGATCTTATTATAGGCCTAGGCACTACTATAACTAGAGCACCTCAACCCCCAGATATAGGCAGAACTAAATACGGACTCTTTAGACGCTAAGATATACCCTATTAACTCTATAGAACTTAACCTTATTAATAAACTACTATAGGTAAACCGTACGGCCCCTTCTCTACAGGAGTGCCGCGAAAAGGTAAAGGATGCTACTAGCCCATAGTCCCTCAAAAACGGACTGCTTAAGCACCAGGAACGGCTAGTAGTAATAAAGGAACAGAATTTACGGACTTAGCTTATCACCAAAGCATATACTTAGGTCTCTACGGCCTACCCTAGAAAAAATAAAACCCGTAGAATTATTAGCGACCGCTACTACTAGCCCAGAATGGTTATAAATATTAACCGCTATATACAGAACTGCGACAACTGCCGTAGGTTTATAATTCCACGAGATAAGACCCTAGGGCTATTAAAGCTACTCCCGATACCAGAACGCCCCTAGCAGTATATCTCTATAGACTTCCACAAGTTACCTACGGACCGCGACGGATATAATATGGTTATAATCCTAGTTAACCATTTTGGTAAGCGCCCGTTCTTAATCCCCTGTCACAGTACTGCAATGAAGTAGACTGAATAACTACGTTGTGCTATAAAGAAGAGAAGAAGGTAAAAGGGGGTATCATATACAAATAGTAGGGCCAGCCGCCAAGGCGCTAGTGGTGGACCAGCCAACAGTAGGAAACAGTATACGTCAGGTCAGTGCCATGACAGTACTCCCCTCCCCAGAAGGTTTAGTCCCCAAACCAAATAAGTAACTTCAAACAGGCAGTACACGGGACCACCTATTTTCGCTACAAAAATACCAAAAATCCTAATTGGTCGGCTTAATAAATAAAGTTAGCACATGGCGCTCTTGGCGAGAATTCTAACCAATCAGACAACTTTAACTGGCAGTTAAAGTTCCATAACATCTCAACCACCACAAATTTTAACACGGTGGTCGGCCACAACCTTAGCGTGACTTTTCCTTATCTTGTGCCCAGTCTGGGGGTCCTGGCTTCTCAGGGTGTTGCTTATAAAAGCACTATACAGCTTATTCGCAACCCTTTAGGTCCTTTTCTAGCTGCCAGGTTATGTCCTTATAATATTTCCATTTGATCTTATAAGTTAGGCTTTAGGGGTCTTTATTATATACATTAAGGATTTTCTTAAACTCCCATTTATCTTCTATATTGCTATTATTATCTCTCTCTGTTACTCGTCCTTGTACATTACGGCGCTTTACAGTATTAATATTTGCTTGGCCAGGGATCTCTTCGGCAGTCCAAAGGCGGACCTTAGATATATAGAAGGATTTATTTACTTAAATGTAATCTGGGAGGTCTACCACAACTACCCCTCAGTATACTGCAAGTACGGGGTATAGGCCGTCCCATTTATCGTCCCATTTCTTCTTAGGTCTGTTTATCTTCATATTTTCTAAGCTAACCATAACTATGTCGCCTTTGTAGAATAACGCGCTCTCGTCCCTACAGGTATTGGCATTGTCTTTATAGCGTTGCTGTGAAATCCGGGCTAGGGCCTTAAGCTGTGTCAATATCCGCTTAAAGCGGTTGGCCACAGAGTCTGCGCGGAAGAACTCCTTCTTTGCTTATACTAATAGTGTCGGTAGGCGGGGGCCAGCAGGCTCAATTCTAAGGTAAGGGTTAAAGCCATAGTTTACAAAAAATAGGGAGATGCCTATACTCTTATTAACTTGGTTATTTATAGTAAACTTGGCAAGCGGCAGGTAGTTAACCTAGTCATCCTATATAAAGCTAACAAAAGCACGGAGGTACTTATTTACGGCGGCGTTAACAATTTTGGTTTAGCTGTCCGTTTCTAAGTACCAGGCTGAGCTTGGTTGTAAGGTTATCTTAAGGTGTTCACTTAGTTATCGCCAGAAGTCGCTAACAAATTATATACCGCGATTGGAGATAATCGTGCTTAGTGCACTGTGGAGCTTATACACATTGTTAACAAAGCCATTAACTAGCTCCTCTGTTAAGAGTCCTATTACTAGAACGAGGTGTCGTATTTTAGTTAGGCGGTCCACAATAACAAGAATATATTCGTATGCCTTGCCGTAGCATTAGCATACTAGTAGCGTTGTGATATAGTCAATCGAAATATCGGTCTATAGGCGAGCGGGTAGTTCTAGTGGCTTTAGGAAACTAGGCGGGGTAGAACAGGGGGTCTTAGTATAAAAGTATAGGGCACAGTCTTTAATAAAGGTAGCTGTAAACTGGGAGATTCCTAGCCACCAGTATATTTAGTTTAAGAGGTCAAGAGTCTTAACCCAGCTAGGGTAACTAGCGGGGCCACTACTATAAGAGCGATAGATAACTTCTAGGTGGAGGTCTGGGGCATTAGGGACAAAGAGGCGTTAGCGGAAGTAGATCTATCTATTAATAATACTGCATTCTGACTTGTTGTAATAGAGTAATTTCCTAATCTTCTTTAGCCAACGGCGAGCTTTCCAATTATATAGGGCCGCCACTATGTCTCTTATAAGTTTGTTCTCCTAGTATCCCAACCAGATTAGCTTATCTAGTGACTTTTCAACTATTTTAGGGTCTAGAGCGGCTACAAACTCCGCATTATTAAAGTTATGGGACTCATATAGTAATTCTTCTAAGATTGTAGGGTTAACTTTCTAGGGCGGTATAATAACTTGGGCTTAGTAGCAGAGGCGTTCGTTATTAGCATCCTTGGGTTTTATTCCTAGTAGTCAGCTTAGGGCGTTAGGGAGCGTAGCTTTACTGCTAGGTCTATATATAATTACGAAGTTAAACTATAAAAGGAACTCTGCCTACTAGACTTAGTATTGGTTTAGCTGCTTAGTAGTTATAAACGTCTATAGGTTCTTATAGTTAGTAATAATTTTAAAAGGCTCCTCGGTCCCTTGTAGCTTAGGACGCTATTCCTCTAAAGCCTTAATAATAGCTAAGAGTTCTTTATTATAGATCTCGTAGTTATACTCTAGCGCAAAGTGCTTTGCGGAGAAGAATGTAACCGGTCTTAGTTTACCGTCATTATTATACTAGGAAAGGACTCCGCTAGAAGCCTAATTTAATACGTCTGTCTCTACTACTGTTTTCTTCGTGTAGTCGTAGTATGCTAGTACTGGTGCTAAAGTAAAGGCTCTCTTAAGGGCCTTAAACAACTTGGCTTATTCTAGTCCCCATAGCCATCTAACGTCCTTTCTTAGGAGTTTTGTCATGGGTGTAGTAACAGCAAAATAACTTTAGATAAACCTGCGGTAGAAGTTTGTAAATCTAAGAAACTACTATAATTCCTTAACTAAGGTTGGGTTCTCCTATGCTTGCAAGGCTTAGACCTTTTTAGGGTCCATACTTATTCCTTCTATTAAGATAATTAAGCTAAGGTACTTTATCTTTGTTATATAAAACTCTAACTTGCTAATATTAATTTAGAGGCCGGCAGCTCTAAGGCGGCGAATTACCTCTTTAACGTGCCTGGTATGCTTAGCTTAAGTTTTAGAAAATATAAGGATATCGTTAAGGTATACTATGCAATAGTTATCCAGTGTGTTATAAAGAATGTGGTTAATATAGTTTTAGAATATAGCTAGGGCATTATAAAGGCCAAATAGGGTTACTAGTATCTCGTAAAGCCCAAAGCGTATAATGAATACTATAAGCTATTTATGGCCCTTAGCAATACAGATCCTGTTAAACGCGGCAATGATATTAAGCTTAGTATAGAATTTGGCGCCGCATAGGGCATTAAGTGTCTTACGGATAAGCGGGAGCAGGTATTAGTTCTTAACAGTGACGTTATTAAGTCCTCTGTAGTTATGGCAGATCCTTACCCCTCCTCCCAGCTTGGCAGCAAGTAGGAGCGGGGCTGCGGCAGGGGACGTTAATTCTTAAATAAAGCCTTTATTAAGTATCTTATTAATCCATTTCTTAACGCATTGGAGCTTGGTAGGGGAGAGTGGGCGGTTCTTATAGTATGGGGGCTGCTTTCCTGGCATGATTTCGATTTTATAGTCCTATAGGCGATGTGGTAGGAGCTTATTAGCATTCTTTAAAAGGAACCCCTTAATGTAGTGCCTATATTCCCTTAGGAGGCGTTATACAATATTGTCCCTAGTTAGAGCGGGCTTGCCTTTTATAAACTTCTTAACGTCTATATCTATAACTTTGCGGCGGAGGAACTCAGTATTTGTGGTCTAGAGGTTTTCCTTAAGGAAACGGTGAAAATGACTAGGGAAGACCTTATAGGCTTCTTCTATTATATAATTACCATTAACTAAGCGGCGAAAGGATTCCTTTGTTAGGTCTAGTATTTTAACTAGTCTAGTAGGGAGTTTATCTATTAATTGTTTCTGTTCTTCTTATTCTACCAATTCTACCAGTTCCGCCATATAGATCCTTATTACTTTTACGCCTTTTTGTTTACAAAACTGGGCGAAATTCACGGCGTGTACGTTTATGATATCGTCCAGATTGGGGCGTATTTGGTCTTCTCCTAACGTCGCGGTGGGGCTGGCTCGTCTTAGTTAGCTCTCAGGAGCGGTTCCTAGGCGGCGGCCTTACACAAGGCGTGCGGGGAGTAGGTACAAGGTTAAGCATTATAGTGGCGCGGTTTCTATTATCTGGGTCTTAGTAGTTCTATAGCTAGTTCTTGCTATAACGCGAGCTATAGTATGCGCATATAGCATATAGCTTAGTTCCGGGTGTTAGGCTAGGCGGCTAGGGTTTAAAGGGTGTCTAAGTTGGCGTTAGATTCTTAATAGCAGCGGCGCGAAGTAGACCCTCTTCCTTGGTCTTGGCAAGGCTGGCTAGCTTATTATTTCGGTCTTAAGTGCTAGAGTAGTCCAGTTTTTTGCTATCTCGTTGCTTTGCAGCTACATGGGTTCCCCTTTATTAGGAACATCTTCTACTATTAGGGCTTTATATATAGTCCTAGGCACTAGGCTTAGTAGTGCCGAGTGTCTACATAGGGCGTCCCTACTACTATTGGCTATCCCCTACGGGAGGCAGTTTCTAGAGTAGTAGTCTAAGTTAAAGCGGATCTTAAGCTCCCTAAAGCTAGGGCGGGGTTTGTGCTTCTAGAGCCAAGGCATACCTAGGATAATTAGGGTAGTAGGTAAGAGTTTAGTAACAAAAAAGAGTATAGCTTTAGTATAGAGGCCAATTATCATTTGGGCGGTGAAGTAGTCTATAATAAGCGAAGTTAGGATGCTATCTATAAGGCGTAGTGGCCTAGGTGCCAACAGCTTCTTAGTTATAACATTATACTTTCTTATAATAGACTCTGTGTCGGCAAATGCCATTATAGTACTACCGGAGTCCACTAGGCTTACTGTATTAATAAAAACTTAGGGGCATAGGTTGCGCAATAAGGAGAGTTGGGTTTAAATAAGGATTAATTTCTTATTACTATTTACTAATCTAAGATTAAGTGGCAGCTTACTAATAAAAAGGACTAATTAGTCTAGTAATAGGGACCTAATCTTCTTATCTTCCTCCTCATATAGTTTAGACCCTTGGACACAACTTAGTCTAAGGGTTTGCCTTTTAATAACTAGGGTATAGGGCTGTCTTAATGGGGCGATCCAGTGTCTGTCTGGCTAGCAGTATCAGTCTCGGTTAGGGTATAGAAAGACGGCACCTTACTAACAATGTGGCCGTATTTGTATTCGCTAGCGCGGAGTCGCCAATGCTAGGCGCTGTTAACGGGTTGGGCTTCCATATAGGGCATTATTTAGAGTGATTGAGCCGCAGGGTTAAAGGGAGGGGGTTATCTACCGCGGCCATAGTGGACTCCGCGGTTGCTACGTCCGCGGTTATTAGTTTGCGTTATTTAACGGGCTAGCATTAGAACTGGGTTTGCTGTCATAATAGGGTTATAAGCGTCCTTCCAGTGGCCAGGCAGGCTATAGGCAAGGCACAGTCTATTATTAAAGCAGCGCTTGCGCTCCATGTCTAAGATTCTATTAAGGTCTATAGGTTCTCCAGTTACTGCTAGGGTTAGGGTTAGGGTTAGGGTTAACATAGGGGCAGGGGCTTAAGCAGATGGGCGGTGGTTAGTGTTCTTAAGGTTAGCTTAGTGTGTATAATTTGCGAGATTCTTAGCGAACACATCCATCTACTTACTCCAACCTATATAGTTGCTGTTGTTAATTTTATAGGCAAGTCCAAGTACTAGCTCTTCCATCTTCGGAGAGATAAACTTCTGGAGTAGGTCTACCTTCTATTCATCTATCTTCTTGGCGCGGACTATTAGTTTATTAAGCTCTCCCTTCCAGGACCAGTAATTACGCTCGCCCTGGGGGAAATGGTTAAGCTTATTTTTTGCGACCTAGGTTATGTCAAGGACCTTATAGTAGGCAGTAAGCTCTTTAAGCATATCTTCCTTAGTGGGCCATTTCCACATAGATATGTTGTTTGGGTTCTCGTATATAAGCTCCAGGCCCTACTTAATAAACTTATAGGCCTTGCCCTCTAGTATATCTAAGATGTAAAGGATCTGGGATTGGACTGTGTTAAAGTAGTCCTGGTTACGGTCAAAAACTCCTTTAATCTTAATATGCCAGGTCTTAAAGTTGGCTTATCGTTCTAGCGGGGTGCCTTTTCCGCTAAATATTAGCGGGTCTTTAGACATCCGTTTTTTCCGCTAGGTTACTACCGTTGTTATAGGGGTTAATTATTTTAGAATGGCAATAGTCTCTACCTAGGAGTTAATAGTTCCTATCTAAGAAGCAATAAGGGCATTAAGGCTTTCGTTGGCTTTCTCATTAGCGGTATTTATGTTATACATAAACTGTAGTCCCGCTTTAATGTTACTAAGGAACTCATTGGTATAGTCGACAAGGGTATAATAAGCTTTATCGGCCTCGAAGGTCTTAGGGTACAGTGGGGAGCGGCAGATTGTCCATGCGATATTAGGGTGTGTCTATATAAAGAAGTCTGCAAAAACTTCGCGGGGGTTCTAGGTTTCGGCCATTTCGGCGTCATTAATGTCGCCCATTTAGGTGGTCTTTAGCGCTAGGAAAAAACTAAGGATCGTTCTAGGACTATGCTAGGTTATGGCGTGTAGACGCGTCGGCGCGCGCAGGTCGCGATTATTCTGGGGCGGAGATAACTAGGATACAGGGAATCAGTAATCGCGATAGGGCGCAATTGATAATAGCACAAACTGTCACAGTGCTGCAATAAAGTAGACTAAATAACTACGTTATGCTATAAAGAAGAGAAGAAGGTAAAAGGGGGTATCATATACAAATAGTAGGGCCAGCCGCCAAGGCGCTAGTGGTGGACCAGCCAACAGTAGGAAACAGTATGCGTTAGGTCAGTGCCGTGACATCCCCTATTATAAAAATATTAATGCTAAAGAGGCGGCCTAACTGTATATCCACTATGTCTACCAAATTTACGGACCACCAGATACTATTATATCCAACTATAGGCCGCAGTTTATATTGGCTTTCTGGAACGAGTTTACCCAGATTTTAGGTATTAGGCTAAAGCTCTCTACAGCATACCACCCCCAGACAGACGGTTAGACGGAGATTATAAATTAGTACTTAGACTAGAGACTCCAGCCCTTTATTAACTACTTTTAGGATAACTAGAGCGGACTACTACCTATAATAGACTACGCCCAGGCAACCCTACCCTATAACTCTACGGGGTTTGCACCTATTCAGCTAGAAATAGGATACTTACCCTATATAAGCTTTAACTGAAAGAGACCAGAAGAACTACAGACCGTACACAAAAAACTATCTTATAAAAAAGCATAGCAGTATGCTAGACGCTTAGAAGAAGTATAGACGGTAGCCTATAAGAACCTAGAGAAGGCCCAGAAATTAATAGAACAGTAGGCAAATAAACATAGGCGCAAGCCCGATTTTACTATAGGCAATAAGGTTTAGGTTACAATAAAGAACTAGAAGATAGAACGGCCTAGCCGTAAGCTAGACTATAAGATAGTAGGACTATATAAAATCCTTAATAAAGAAGGCAACTTATATAAGATTAAACTCCCAGACTTAATTAAAGTCCACCCTATTTTCTTACTAGATAAGCTACGGAAAGCTGCAAATAACCCACTACCTGGATAAAAGAATAAGCCTCCACTACCAATTTAAGTTAATGGCGACGACAAATAGGAAGTTAATAAAATACTAGCCTATAAACTAGTATAAGGAACGCTAAAATACCGTATCTAATAGAAAGGTTACAATCTAGACCCAACCTAGTACCCTACCTAGAACTTTATAGGTTGCCCCCAGAAGCTTAAAGAATTCTATAACTAATACCCTAATAAGCTAGGACCCCCAAAGTATCTAGACAAGTAGATAGAGTGCTAGTATAGTAAAGATAATAAGCTACCTATTAAGCATACAGATAAGAACACCCCACGGACATAATACGGACATATAAAGCCTAAGGGCAGGCTTTTTCAGAGGGGGGGGTAATATTACGGCGCTAGTAAAAAACGGTGGATTATAGTAGACGTTATGGTAGACGCCAAGTTACGTAAGTCCACGTGACTAGAGAACCGCATAAAACTTCGCACAGCGCTGCTATTCTTCTCCCTTCCTTTCTCTAGCTTTGGATCCTCGTTTATAGACTACCAATTGTACAGGCTTGCGCGTCCCTCATGCCGTGCTCGTGCCTTGATTGACTGAGTCGCTAACAAAATTGCGCCTAGGCGAGGCTCTAGAAATACAGCGTCAAAATCACCTTTTTCACTGCCGTATCTTAACCCTTTTATAACGTCTAGTTATTATAAAAATACTATGAGGTAGAAGCTCTTTAGCTTTTCTATCTATTGCACTAAATAACGATGTCGTGGCTATATTATATAAAATATTAGATATGGGCAGTCGGTCGCATTTTATCAAAAATATACCAAAATTACCTTTTTCACTGCCGTACCTCGACCCTTTTATAACGTTAAGTTATTATAAAAATACTATAAGGTAGAAGCTCTTTAGCTTCTCTATCTATTGCAATAAATAACAATATTGTAGCTATATTATATGGGATATTAGATATGGGCAGTCGGTCGCACTTTATCTAAACTCGTCGCTTTAAATCTCACGAGTCGACCCAAAAAAGTCACTTTACGTTTTTCTACCTGTAATTTTAACAACTTACTTTTATACCATAACGTAGGTGATAGGGTTATGACAGTCGGCATAGTTATAACAGTAGGGCACCGCCTTCCTAATTAGGCTTACTGCCTGCCTAATTAATATATGGTTTAGAACTTTAAAATTCTACCAGATGCCCATTGGAATATTTTAGAATATTAAAACTGCGCATAGACGAAATTTATTAGGAACCGTTATAACTATACCGATAGTTATAACCGTATTACCTACGTTAAGACTTTAAGCAGAGCTTTGAGCAGAGCTTTAAGCGGAGCTTTAAGTAGAGCTCCGAGCAGAGCCTTTGCAGAGCTTCGTACGGAGGTTCGTACAGAGCTTTTACAGGGCTCCGTGCAGAGCTCCGTGCGGGGCTCCGTGTAGAGCTCCATATAGAGCTCCGTGCAGAGCTCCGTACAGAGCTCCGTGCACGTCTCCCCCCGAGGTTTCGCAAAGCTCCACGGCTCCAGGCAGACGCAGAGCTTGCAACTCTATTAGGGCCTCCACAACGGCTTGCAGAGGCGTGCAAGATAGATATATCGCATAACATAGGTAATAGGGTTATAACGGTCGGCATAATTAACAAATTTCGTCTATACGCAGTTTTGATGTTCCAAGCCGTTTAAATGGGTATCTGGCAGAATCTTGAAGTTCCAAACCTTATTAGGCAGGCAGTAAGCCTAATTAGGAAGGCGGTGCCCCACCGTCATAACTATGCCGACCGTCATAACCCTATCACCTACGTTAGGGTTTTTATATAAATATTCTTAAAAAGTAGCTTTAGTTATATAATCGATTAGATTTTTAAAAATGCGTTATTTAGGGTAAAAGCAGGGCATTAGAAAAGGTGGGAGAGAGATACCAGTCTCGAGTCGACCCTCATACATTTTCGCACCAAAGGCCCCAGACGGCAATCCAGACAGCTTTGTTAACTAACCCTAATTCGATCATACTAGCAAGGGTCTGGTAAAGCTATACTAGTTAAGTACTAGCGAGATTTACTGTCTTGATTGCCGGCTAAGTCGCTTACTGAGATAAATCCACATGCCCTACAAAGACACTAAGAGAAGTCCATCACCACTAATATACAAATATGAGCGGATGCGGGGAATTCTTAAAATTAGCTACACTTACCCCCTCAAGCATCTGCACCTCTCATCAACATGCTGCAGAGTGAGTTTGTTCCTAGGGCCTTCAAGGCCGACCTTACCAAGGACCAGAGTTCTCCAACGGCTGTGTATTTGCGATCTAAGGAACGCAATAATACCTTTAATTTTTCCCTTTAGGTAGTCCGGCCTAATCTTTTTCGAACGACATTTACCTCACACTATTATCCGCTTCTACCGCATCTAAGCGCGCATCTGCTTGAACCCAATATCCTGGGAGCGAAGACTACGTTAAATCCCATAGAATCATCAAAAAGGATCGAAGTCAGTGATGTACTTGTAGACGTGGATTGGCGCTGTAATCCCTCTGTGTCCCTCTCGTTCGCCGGCTCTGACACACCAATCCATCATGATCTCCCGCTACGGTCCTATGCCATTGATGGCACTGGTATAGCCTACTACACTCGCTATAAGCGTGGTACACTGCACGTCGGCTTTGGTGAAAAACCCGCCCCCATGGATCTCTCTAATCGCCACTTTGTCCTTTCCACAACTGATTGCTTTGGCTACGATGTTTATCGCATGGACCCGATGTATAAACATATCCCTCTCCTCATTAATGCGACTCTAGAAGGCTGCGTAGGTATTTTCTCTACGTCGCATGCTAGAGGCTTCTACTCCGTGGGCTCTGAAATGGATGGATTATGGGGTCATTTCAAAGTGTACAGGCAGGAGCACGGCGGCTTGGAGGAGTATTTAATTGTAGGTTGCACGCTTAAAGAAGTCGTGCGGACCTATGCGGACCTGGTTGGCTATCCTCTCCTTGTACCGAGATGGGCGTTTGGCTACATTGCCGGTGGAATGAAATATTCCATGCTTGATGAGCCACGTGCATGTGATGCCCTGCTTGAGTTCGCACACAAGATGAAGGAGTACGACATTCCCTGCTTAGCATTCTAGATGTCATCGGGCGATATAGTAGCGGAGACAGAGCCGAAAACACGAAATGTGTTTACTTGGAATAGGCATCGCTTCCCAGATCCTCAAGGCTTCATTGATGAGTATCATCGGCAAGGGATTCGCCTAATAGCTAACGTCAAGCCGTACGTACTGTCCAATCACCCGGAATATGAGAAGCTGAAAGCCGCCGGGGCACTGTTTACGGATCCGGGAACCAGAAAGGGCGTGACTGCACGCCTTTGGAGCGCAGGTGGCGGAGAGAGTGGTGTTGGTGGCCACATTGACTTTACCTCCGCTGCGGGATTCAAGTGGTGGTTTGACGGTATTCGAGAGCTGAAGAAACTAGGAATCGACAGTATCTGGAATGACAATAATGAGTACACCATCCCTGACGACTACTGGGAGTGCGCTCTGGATGGGCCCGGCCTTACTCGCTAGGAACATGTGGCGAGCCATGTTGGTTTATGGGGCAGGAGTCTGAACACAGAGTTTATGGCGAAGTCATTGCATGACGCAACCGTGGAAGTCGAGCCGGATAAGAGGCCGTTCGTCCTAATGAGAAGCGCCACGGCTGGAACAATGAGGTACTGTGCAAGTTCATGGAGTGGGGACAATGTGACGAGCTGGAAAGGGATGAAGGGCGCCAATGCGCTCTCCCTTACAGCTGGCATGTGCTTGTTGCAGGCAAGCAATGACTGATGCGTTAACTTGAGAATGCCGCTGACGGTTTCAGTGCTATGGCCATGATATTGGTGGCTTTGAGGGTCCCCAGCCAACTCCAGAGCTTCTCGTTTGCTGGATTTAACTTGGAATCTATTCGTCAAGGTTTGCGATTAACTGCTTCAAAACCTCACTAGATAATAATAATGTCGGGGAAGTGATTGAACCGTGGATGTTCCCGACTACAACCGATATTATACGAAGAGCAATCAAGTGAAGATATGAATTGATGCCATATCTCTACTCACTAGCGCTAGAAAGTCATACAACTGCATCCCCCCCACAAAGGTGGATAGGGTGGGGCTATGAGTCGGATCCGGAGGTTTGGAAGAGTCCCACTCTCACCGATGGAGAAACGTAGTACTGGCTAGATGATTTACTTCTTATTGGTGGTGTTTACGAACCAGGAGTATTGTTATCTAGGATCTACCTTCCTAAAGGCACAGATGGAAATGATAAAGCTCCACAGTATTTAAATTTGAATGCTCTCTATCAATATCTCTCTTTAGGAGAGTGGCATGAGATCGGCTCTAAGTGGGATGAGAGCATCCCAGTAATAGCAAAAGTAGGGGGCGCCGTTCTAGTTGGAAGACCATGTCAGACCTTGTCGGTTGGAGAGGACACTAATCCAGCAGAGCTTCTAGCAGACGATTATAGAGCGGTGGAGATATTTCCAGGTCTAGGAAACTCGGGTGAAAGAGCCTACAGTAACTCTTGGTATGAAGACGACGGAATTTCACCTGCCCCGGCAAAAATCTCAACCTTTGTAATTAGTTATGGGTGGAGTGAAACGGAAATCCGGGTCGCTTTTGAGCAGAGGTTGCAGGAGGGGTATTCCCCTACCTGGAAGGGATTGAGTATAATACTTCCCACTGGAGATAAACGTGATGTTTATTTTGATGGTCACACTATGGCATTCATTTGCACAGACGAGCGGAGTCGCAGGGTCTTTGGAAGCGAAAATCGTTATATTTCTAAGTTGTAGAGGTTTCGGGCCAAGGAGCAGCGTTGTACACACCGCGGAGGAAAGTTGCATAGTCTCTATCACAATGATGTATGTACACCACCTCTTTACATCTCGTTGCAGTGATCTTCTTGGACTGGACTGGAGTGGATCCGAGCTCAAATCCACTCCATCCAGCTAGTAAATTGTTTGACTCCAGGAGCTCCACGGAGCTCCAATGTATTTATATACTATATTTAGAAAATCTTGGCATTATTATGTGTTGTAAAAGGAAGTATAGATATAGAACAACTCGCTAAAAGCTACCTATATTACGCCTTACCAATAACCTTAGTCTCGTAGTCAATCTTAATAGCCGTATATTGCTTATCTAGCTCCTCTTCCTCCTTATTAATCATATAATCTTCCACCTGAGTAGAGGCCTCTGCGGCAACTGCGGTAGCAAGTCGGGCCTTAGCAGCTTCCTTAAGCGATATCCTTTCGCAGTTCTCTCCTACCATCTCATCTACTTTATTATCAAATGTGCCTTTTTATGGTGGCCCGTACGAGTGCCAAAGAACCTTATTTGCCTTAATAATATCTATTTATAATTGGGAACGTCGGTCCTTAAGAAGAATTTTACAGCTGCTAAAGAGCCGCTTATATTCGTCGCTTATAGGAGGCACGGCTAAGATATCAAGCGCAAATTAAGTAAGATCTGGTTGGCTCTCATAGCAATCCTGCCAGTATTATAAGATATTAAAGTGTTAATTCTCGGCAAGAAGTACGTGGTTGGTAGCAAGATATTCCTTAAAGCGATTAATTAGTGGTAGGTTATTGCATTCTTAATAAGTCGTCTTAAGGCGTTTATAAGCTTGGGCGGAGGTATATATCTTCTCTCTTATAGCTAACGGCTGTGGAGCTACTAGTGTAGATAAGGGTAAAGGTTAGCAAAAGCTTTTGCCTTTATATTTAAGCTAGAGCTCTCTTACTGCCTCCTCTGCTTTTAAGATCCAAGCCGTCTTCTCTTTATACTGCCCCTATTAGTCGTAAAACCACTGCGTCTTAAGAGTCGGGTTAAGAATAATTGCTATATAGTAAGCTGCTGTGTTATTAGCCTTAATATAATACTTCTCGCACTTCTGCTAGGCAGCCTCTGTGTAGGCGGCCAAGTAGCGATAACCTTGTACTTTAGCCTTCTTTTTAATTGCTTTAAGAGCTTAATAAACTTATACTTTATACTCTTAAGCTTAAGCAAAAGCCAGTCTAGGGTTTGGAAATAGTTAGTAAGGTTAGTATACTTGCCTTCTACTATAATAGTAGCCTTATAGAACGTTTCTAGGTAATTATATAGGTGTTTAAGTTGTTTCCAATAATGCTCTTATAGTAGATCTTCCTTAAAAAGCTGCTTTGTACTTACCGCTAGATAGTAGTTACTATAGAACTTTATAATACGTTCCTTACAGTTTAGAAAGCGTAATATAACTAAGAATAATAAGTTCTAACGCGTCTAGTTATTTTGAATAAGCTAGCCAGTAGTTAGTATAGATATACAAGAGAGTTTAATTTTTTAATAGAGTGAATTTGGCTAATTTAGTTAATTTTCCTCTAGAAGAAACAAAATCCGGCACTAGGCTGCGCAAAAATTGCTAAAACTTAACACTAAAGCTCTATATAAGATCTTATTACTTACCTCTAAGCCATTAAATTCTGCTAATGGGCCTCCAATTTTAATCCTCCAAAAGAAACTACGACGCTAAGGAGTTATATAAATGTATTATATAAGGTTATAAAGCAATCTAATAGCTCTACGCTTTCTCTATAACTCCTTAATCTTCTTAAAGTCTATTTTGTAATAAGCCGTTGCTAGTTCCTTATAAACTCCCTCTGCATTGCTTCCAATTATAAAGGCCTGGGCGTAAAGGTTTGTAATATAGCTAAAGTAATATAGTCAACGTCCTTTGCGAATCTTTGCTGATATATTTTGGATATAGTGTATAAAGAATCGCGTTAATACACGTATTATTTAACTCCGTATTATTAGCTATAAAATACCCAATATTGCCTATAATCCCATAGTCGCGAAATAGATCTATAAGGACGCCCGCTATATTCTCACCAGTATACTTACTAACGATTTCACGGAGCCCAAGAACTACGTAGCGACGCTTGCCGTCTTCGCTAATAAAATGGCCTACGACACCAATAATCGCGTACGCGTTTGGTGACGTCTATAAGTCAAAGGAAATTAATATTATGCTTTAGGCGCTCTTAAGCTCTTTCCTTAATAACTTCTTCCGTTACTTAAACGATTGTATAACCTACCTACGAATCGTCTTTCCTACCCGCGGAAGAAACTTTTAGAGTCCAGGGTAAAGGAAGAATAATAGCTGTTAGAAGTAGTCGTTTTTAAATTAGAAGAAGGCAATATAGCAGCAAACAATCTATTAAATTAAGAGAGCTTTAAAGCTGTTAAAGTTGCAATTTATATTAAGCAATCTAGCCTCTAGATATTCCTTAATTGTTAGCTAATTTGAATCTACTAGTTTCGCAAAGAGAAGCTCGCCTATTACCTTATCCAAGTGGTAATCTTATACGAGGTAATCCGTGGCAGTTATTCTTCCTAACGACACCACGCAGAGCTCTTGCTTATGCTTTAATCGCTCGCAAATATAGTAGTAGTAGAATGTTTGGCGATCTATAGAGGATTTTAGCTGGATATCCTTACCCCACTTCTAAATTAGTGAGGATCGTTGCTTGATATTCTTTAGGGTTTTAGTAAGAGCTTTATACCAAATATATTGCTTTCCATAGAGCTTAAACTCCTTAATCGTTTTTGACTCATTGGCTTTTGGGTTAAGGCTCTTGGGCGTAAGAATTATGTTGTTAGATGCAGAAGGCAATTCAGTTAATAAATATCGCTTTATGGCGGTAAGGAAAAGGATAAGGATAGATTAATTAAAGCAACAACAACAATGGGGGCAGGAGGAACAGCAGTTATATATACCAGAGTTTTTAGATTGTATAGTTTATACACCCAATTCTAAAATTGAAGCTCGTCCTTACTCGCTAATTAGCTTACCCTTACATTACACCTACCTAAATTGGGTTAGAGAATTGGAGCTCTAAGAGCTCCACGGCTTCAAATCCACTCCATCTAACCAATCAAATTGACAGGATCCAGTCCAGTCAAACTATGGCTCTACTATGGAGCTCCTAAATTAACCCAGTCCAAGAAGATCACTGTCTCGTTGTAAGCGCCTGTTGATCTTGGCAACCAAACGGCATAATTTCATGCTATCTTAGCATATTTCTACCTGTTTTAGGCATAATTCTATACAAAAAGGGTATAATTCCGCGCAGTTTAATTGACGCGGTCAACACACCCTTACAACGAGGTGCAAAGAGGTGGTGTATAGGCACGATGGTGTGCAGTAGACTCTAGCGACAATTACACTTTTGTAGACTTTAATTTGGCCTAATCTATTTGCAATTGCTTTATTGCTACTCTTGACGCCAAGCTCAAGGCTGGGAGATGGTTGACGATAAGGCATTGTGGCTAGTTGCAATAGTCTTTATTCCTTTGCTCTTTTTTGCCTGCGGTAGTGGAGTATTCAAGTGGCAAGAGTAGCGACAAACGCCGAAATCATGGTAAAACTCTTCCTGGCATAACGTGTTCCACCAGTGAGCTGCGCACCCCACCAGCAGTCAAACTTGTTTTTATACAATTATTCCACCACAACACCTTAAATTAAATTATAAGCCCTATCTAACTACTTTCTAAATCTCAGAACATTAACAAATCGTATGGCCTTGTATATGACAATTACTACACGTTAGTGGTGCACGTTGTCGTACGGCTGTAGCCTCCTGTTGATTAGCCTCTTCCTCCTTATTTTCTATCCCTTGAACTAAGAATTGGCCTTACTAAGCCTGTAGAACACCTCCCTGTGCAATATACCTTTGACAGTATTACTGCTTTTATTTTCGACGCTAATTAGCCATATAAAGCTCTGAATTCTCCTTTATAAGTATAACAGCAGAATATATCACTATTTAACATCCCTTAATAAATTGATTAACTGCTTAACTTATTAGGCTCTAGGATTAACGCTAGATATAGTCTTATATAAGATAAGCCTACTGCTCTAGCTGGGCTAGAGTATATAGTGTTTCTAATGTCTATAGAGGTGCTTGTCCGTTAGCCGTACCTAGCGGGGAGGGCGTCTTAGTAACAGTAAGCAATAATAAGACGCGTTATGGGTTATATGGGATAAGTCCTATGGCTTAAAATCCACTTCTAATATTTTAATCCGTAAAGACTAATGGTTGCACCTTTAAATATATCGTAAGAAAGTCCTCCTTATTAATATAATGGATTCCTTAGCAGACAATTTCCTAAACTTCCTGGCCGTATAAGCGCTTTAGAGGGGAGAAGTAGCTTACATTAAGCAGCTAAAGAAGATATAATGTATAAGCAGGCATATAGAGTGTAATAATATTATTTGCCATATAGTATTGGTCGAATTTGGGCGTTATATAGCTATTATGGCCGTTAAGAATAAGTAAACAATAGACCCCCTTTATACGAGATTCTGTGTGTATATTAAAGTGCTTAATCTATTTAAATCTAAGCTAATTTATTATCTAGCTATTATTACTTATAATAATTACCTAGTTGGCTAGTAGATCTTAATACCAGTTTAACTGGTAGACCTTTCCCGTAAGGATAATAAATAGCGGAATTACCTAGCCAGAAGTGTTAATTCCTTTAATTACTATTGTCCACTTCTGGTTTCCTAGTTATACAACAATTGCTTGGCCAATTATATCGGAACTTATAACAACTTTAGATATTGCAACTACGCCTATTATAAATCCCGTCTTATTAAAGTTGTAGGTATTATTGTTAAGAATACCATATAACTAACATGTCTCTTAAACACGCCTAAACCACGCATTAATTGTATCCGGATCCTCGCTATAAATAGAACTTTCAATTCCATTTTATTTTTAGCTTAGACTAGTTATTAATAAAGCAAGGTGCCCAGTTTATACTAACTGGTTTAGGTAGAGGATTATAGCCGCGCACCACAAGTAAAGAGTCTGCTATTCTTTATACATTAATAATCTAGGGTGGAAATTCTCGTTAATCTAAGCTTAGGATCCACTTAACTAAAGCCTACTCTTCGGATAGCTTTAGCTTTCGTTTTTGTAAAGGTACCTTATGTCTAGCTTAGGTACTATAAAGGCGCGTCCATAGGGTTAATTCTGGAACATCGTATAATTATACTATGGCACGTTAACTCTGATTTGGATTTTTTTAAAAGGCTTAGGAAGTAAGAGCTAATCTCCCTTCTTTTTGGAGTAATTAAGAAGGTTGTGGTAATGCCATAGTTATTTTTATACGAGACACGTCTTGGTGCTAGTAGGGTGCGCAGCTCACTAGTATACGCAGCTTACTAATAGAACACGTCGTTTAGCGGCGCTTTTTACTAGATATTGTGGAGGCGTACGGAGTAGATATACTTATCGATTATAGAGCTGCTTCTGCGGATTAATTTAACGGTATTTCTAAGATAATAGCTCTTGTGGGGGGGTAGATTAATTTCGTTCAAGATAGCGACTGCTCTACATACAAAGTCGGATCGCTTAAGAAACGCTGGAAAAGTCTCTCAGACCAATAGTATATGCACAGTTACATTTGTATGGCTGAATCCGCGACTGAGTTATAATTACGCAGGCGAGGGGGCCCATGCGTTTAGTGACTGTAGAGGTTGCCCCATATCTATAGTTGAATTTTAATTACCAGAAATGCTGCTTTTTTAACACCTGTTAAGCCCTATGCGTAGAGCCTACTAAGAGCTTTCTGCTCATACTAGAATGGCAAGAATTGGCCATGGGTTGATGGAGTTATTTATATTTTAAGTTGCGTGCCGCCATTATAAAGTACCCCAAAGCACCCTATTAAACTTATATTGCACTAAAATAAGCCCCTAGGGGGCTATAGATAAAGGCTTTAATAGAACTTATTAGAATTTAGATATAGATAATATATATAACTATTTTAAAGCTTTTTTACCCGCTTAAAGCTGTTTATAAAGCTAATCTAGTAAGTACTGTATCTACTCCTACCGTAGATTAACCTACTATATAGCCGCCTTCTTACTAACCTTCTGGGCCTATATAACCCGCTTAATCTCTTTAATAACCTTAAGCTGTAAAGAGTACTATTAAACCTCCTTTTACTAGCTAGCCCGCTATTTACTACCCTATTTAGAATTTAGCGCTACTATAGAAGGATTACCCCTAGCCCTTTAGTCTACTTACGCTAAAGGGCCTATATAGAGTTCACTATATAGCTTATATAGTATATAGGAGGAGACCTAGACCCAAGCTCTAGCTGGGACTGCGGCTCTAGCTATAGTGGTAGCAGTAGTGGCTATAGTAGCAGTAGCGGCGAAGCTATATAGGAAGGAGAGCCTATAGCGCTTACCTAAGCGGACGTATATCTGCTAGATTCTATAATAGATAGAGCTAAAGGGGCCGCTTTTATAGGTGGACGTAGGGGGTTAATAGACTGGTATATTGCTGCTATAGCTAAAGGGGGTTCTAGTTAAAATATAAGGCCTCTAAATATTAGTAGTTAAAGCTATAAAGACTAGGCTTCCTAGGACTTATTTAAACAGTCTAATAAGCCCTTAACCTTACTAGCTGTCTACTTATTTTTAGTATATAAAGCCTTTAATTGGTTAGTAAGGAGCGGTATAGCCTAATAAAGAATTAATAGCTAGTTTAGGTTCCCCTCTTCCTATAAGTAGGGCTCTAGCTCCTATATAAAGGCCTTATATACCTTATACTAAAAAACAGGGTGGCTCTATACTAAATAGCTTAGAAATATCTTGTAGAGGGCTACTAAGTCTTATAAAATAACCTCGCGGAGGTAAAAGAGAAGGCTTATAACCTCTATAGTAGTAAGGTTGTTAATCTAATATAGCTATGGGCCAAAATAACCCTTTTATTTGTCTAGTTTGGGCCATATTATTAATAGCAGCGTATTAGGCGGTATAATATCTATATAGTGGATTTTAAAGCAGCCTATCTATAAAGGATGCCCTATTATTAACCTTATAAACTCTTATAGGAGAGAGTTTAAGTAATAGCCTACTATCTGCTCTTGGTTTTACCTTTTAGCGCATTAAATCTAGTCCTTATTAACCCCCTTTAGCTCTACTATCTTAGTGCCAGCGCTTTGCCTAATATATATCTTCTTCTCTAAGAAGACGCCAATATACTAGAAGGCCTTTATAACCTAATCTTACTATAAGTTATATAAGAGGGCCGCCTTACGGTCCCTTATACTGCTCTTAATTAGGCGTATATTATACTATATTAAGCGCCTACTAAAGTCTGGAAATAGCTTAGTATTAAGGTCTTAGCAGTATAGGAGATAGAAGGCTAGCCAGCTAAGCATATAAATAAGTGGTCTTCTGTTCTATAGGGCCCTAATAGTCTTAAGATGGCTATACTAGTTCTACTTGCCTATGCGCGTAGTAAATATTAAGGGTATATAGCATGTGGGGCCTTTACCCTTAAACTTAAAGGTAAATAAATCTAAGATCTTAGTGGAGTGTCTATTACTACTATAGGTAAGCATATAGTAGCCTAGTAAGATATTAATAAGTGTATAAAAGTAGCACTCTGGGGATAAGACGGCGCCCCTAGTCTAGAGCTTGCGGTAGACGCTTTAAAACTCCTCCTTAGTATAGCTGTTAAGGAGGGTATCTCTGCCCTTATTAGCGAACTGCTCTTTCTTACACTGCGCGTCCCTCTACTATAGCGTCTTTAGGTACTCTCTAACGCTATCCTCCCGCGGAAACAGGTGGCTATTTATTTCTATAACTTTCTATATTTAATAGAGGTCTGTTAGAGCAGTAATATAGCTATAAACTAACTACTATAAGAGACGCGTCTCCTTTTAGGGTATATTACTATTAGCTTTATAGCTCTTCCCTTTTAAGGGCTAGGCTGTAACCTCCTTAATAAGAAAAAGAAGTAGCTTATCCTTTATAACGGTATTGCTATTATAGTACTGCTTCCGTTTATAGAAGGCCTAGAGCTAGATAATATATTAGCCGTAGGGCGTAATAGGGTTATTATAATTATATCCTTCTTACCTTAAACTCTCTCTGCTTTGGTTTATATATTAAAGATATATTCTTGGACCTAGTGGCACGCGTAAGGGCAAGGATATGCTGTGCGTTAGCGCGTAATTTGGTATTATTAGTGATATTAATCTCTATATAGTTGGTTAGTGCTATCTTATATAGTAGGTATAATAGTAAATATACTGCTATAATTAAGGATTAGGTAGGGAGAACTTTTTTATATATACTTAAGGCCTTAATGGCCCTAATTACCGTATAGTTGGCGTCTATTAGTGGCTTAATTAGTAGGTAGTTCCTAATACGCGTATTTTCTTAGCTTAGCGCTTATGGCGCTATAGAGATCCTTAAATCTAACCTAGGTAGCTAGCTAAATATATAATTTTCTAGCTAACTAAGGATAAGCCGGGCCTCGCATACCAATAGTATATATATAGTTATATTTATATAGCTAAATCCGCAGCTAAGTTATAATTACGCAGGCAAGGGGGCCTATATATTTAGTAACTATAGAGGTTACCCTATATCTATAGTTGAATTTTAATCGCCAGTAACGCCGCTTTTTTAACACCTGTTAAGCCCTATATATAAAGCCTACTAAGAGCTTTCTGCTCGCACTAAAATGGCAAGAATTGGCTATAGGTTAATAGAGTTATTTACGTTTTAAGTTACGCGCTACTATTATAAAGCACCCCAAAGCACCCTATTAAACTTATATTATACTAAAATAAGCCCCTAGGAGGCTATAGATAAAGGCTTTAATAGAACTTATTAGAATTTAGATATAGATAATATATATAACTATTTTAAAGCCTTTCTACCCGCTTAAAGCCATTTATAAAGCTAATCTAGCAAGCATTATATCTACTCCTACTATAGATTAACCTACTATATAGCCGCCTCCTTACTGACCTTCTAGGCCTATATAACCCGCTTAATCTCTTTAATAACCTTAAGCTATAAAGAGTACTATTAAACCTCCTTTTACTAGCTAGCCCGCTATTTACTGCCCTATTTAAAATCTAGCGCTACTACAAAAGGATTACCCCCTAGCCCTTTAGTCTACTTATACTAAAGGGCCCGTATAGAGTTCACTATATAGCTTATATAGTATATAGGAAGAGACCTAGACCTAGGCTCTAGCTAGGACTGCGGCTCTAGCTATAATAGTAGCAGTAGTAGCTACGGTGGTAGTAGCGGCAAAGCTATATAGGAAGGAGAGCCTATAGCGCTTGCCTAAGTAGACGTATATTTACTAGATTTTGTAATAAATAGAGCTAGAGGGGCTACTTCTATAGGCGGATATAGGGGGTTAGTAGACTGGCATACTACTACTATAGCTAAAGGGGGTTCTAGTTAAAATATAAGGCCTTTAGATGTTAGTAGTTAAAGCTATAAAGACTAGGCTTCTTAGGATTTATCTAAACGGTCTAATAAGCCCTTAACCTTACTAGCTATCTACTTATTTTTAGTATATAAAGCCTTTAATTAGTTAGTAAGGAGTAGTATAGCCTAGTAAAGAATTAATAGCTAGTTTAAATTCCCCTCTTCCTATAAGTAGGGCTCTAGCTCCTATATAAAGGCCTTATATACCTTATACTAAAAAATAGGGTAGCTTTATACTAAATAGCTTAGGAATATCTTATAGAGGGCTACTAAGTCCTATAAAATGACCTTATAGAAGTAAAAGAGAAGGCTTATAACCACTATAGCAATAAGGTTATTAATTTAGTATAGCTGCGGGCTAAAATAACCCTTCTATTTATCTAGTTTGGGCCATATTATTAATAGCAGTGTATTAGGCGGTATAATATCTATATAGTAGATTTTAAAGCAGCCTATCTATAAGGGGTGCCCTACTATTAACCTTATAAACTCTTATAGGAGAGAGTTTAAGTAATAGCCTATTATCTGCTCTTAGTTTTACCTTCTAGCGCGTTAAATCTAGTCCTTACTAACCCCCTTTAGCTCTGCTATCTTAGCGCTAGCGCTCCGCCTAATATATATTTTCTTCTTTAAGAAGACGCTAATGTACTAGAAGGCCTTTATAATCTAATCTTACTGCAAGTTATATAAGAGGGCCGCCTTATAGTCCCTTATACTGCTCTTAATTAGGCATATATTATACTATACTAAGCGCCTACTAAAGTCTGGAAATAGCTTAGTACTAAGATCCTAGTGGTATAGGAGATAGAAGGCTAGCCCGCTAAGCATATAAATAAGCGGTTTCCTATTCTATAGGGCCCTAATAGTCTTAAGACGGCTATACTAGTTCTACTTACCTACGCGTATAATAAATATTAAGGGCATATAGTATGTAGGGCTTTTACTCTTAAACTTAAAGGTAAATAAATCTAAGATCTTAGCGGAGCATCTATTACTACCGCGGGTAAGTATATAGTGGCCTAGCAGGATATTAATAAGTATATAGAAGTAGCACTCTAGGGACAAGACAGCGCCCCTAGTCTAGAGCTCGCGGCAAACACTCTAAAACTCCTCCTTAGTATAGCTGTTAAGGAGGGTATCTCTACCCTTGTTAGCGAATTACTCTTTCTTACACTGCGCGTCCCTCCACTGCAGCGTCTTTAGGTACTCCCTAACGCTATCCTCCCGTAGAAACGGGTGGCTGTTTATTCCTATAACTTTCTGCATTTAATAGAGGTCTATTAGAGTGGTAATATAGCCATAAACTAACTGCTATAAGAGACGCGTCTCCTCTTAGGGTATGTTACTGTTAGCTTTACAGCTCTTCCCTTTTAAGGGCTGGGCTGCAACCTCCTTAATAAGAAAAAGAAGTAGCTTATCCTCTATAACGGTATTCCTGTTATAATACTGCTTCTGTTTATAAAAGGCCTAGAGCTAGATAATATATTAGCCGCAGGGCGTAATAGGGGTATTATAATTATGTCCTTCTTACCTTAAACTCTCTCTGCTTTAGTTTGTACATTAAAGACGTATTCTTAGGCCTAGTGGCACGCGTAAGGGCGAGGACATGCTGCGCGTTAGCGCATAATTCGGCATTATTGGCGATATTAATCTCTACGCGGTTGGTCAGCGCCATCTTATATAGCAGGTATAATAGCAGATGTACTACCGCGATTAAGGATTAGGTAGGGAGGACTTTTTTATATATACTTAAGGCCCTAATGGCCCTAATTACCGTGTGGTCGGCGTCCATCAGCGGCTCAATTAGTAGGTGGTCCCTAATACACATATTTTCTTAGCTTGGCGCTCGTGGCGCTATAGAGATCCTCAAATCTAACCCAGGTGGCTAGCTAAACACGTGATTTCCCGGCTAACCAAGGATAAGCCGGGCCTCGCATACCAGAGAATCAACTTTTTAACAAAAAAGGTTAGCGGTATCCGCTTGCGGATATACATATATCCGCTAATTAATTCTATGGTCTGAGCTTGCTAAGGTAGAGAGAGAGAGATTTATTTAACATCCGCGGCAGCCGCTAAGCTATTGGACCGTGCCTTCCTAGTAGCGCGCAGCGGCCTTAGCCGCGCCCGCGTACTATGACGGAATACACCTTTCTAGGCTAGCCCTGGGTTAAACTATATTCTACTTCTCTACAAAGCATTTAGGTTCCCTAAGGTTCCCTTTATCTAGAGAGAAACGCAACTCATTTAGTACCCGTTTCCAACATTAAACAAAAAGTAGGAGTAAGAAATCCCCGTCCCGCTCATCCTTTACTAACGCCTAAAACCTAAATTAGATTCCTATGTCTTTATTTTATAGTTTGCCTTTAGATCCCTATTTGGTTTATCTAGTAATACTTTATTTCCTCTAGCCATTTAGCTAGAGTCTTTAGGCCCCTTATATATAGATATACAAATTTACTAAAGCCGACCTTTCTCTTTTTAATATGTCGGATAAGTCTATCCAACTTTCTATTTACTTGCGTGTAAAATAGTAGGTATTTCTTCAACTTTCTTAAACCGCATATGCATTTAAGATAGGTGTTATAATAGAACCTTTTATGGTATTCCTAAAAGTTTCTGTAACCAGATCTTAGGGCTATTAAATAGCCCGTAATTTCCCTATTCTTAATTACCACATAGGGGCTTTTAAACTTTAGTCCTAGTTCCCAGTAGAACCTAGGCCTTTGTTTCTTCTACTCCTATTTAAGTCTCTCTTTCTTTCTTTTAAAGACGAACTTTTTTAGCCACCCCTGTGTGGCGTAGCATTTATCTTTCCTTTTCTAGTCCGGTAATACCTACGCTGCCTTAGTATAGTTTGGGTACTTTTATAGGTACTTAACCCCCCACCGCCTTGTTATGGTCAAGTTCCTAACTCCTTAAGCTGCTTTAGTGCTTGTAGTTAGGATAGCCCTCCCTTCTCCTACTTACGCAGCTCTAGGGTCTCTTATATAAACCATGAAGTTCCACGTCCCTTTAGGGGCGTTCTTATACGCCTCCCTTATTGCTATTATTACTCCATCTTCCCTTGTCGCCCTAGGGCCTAGGTGTATAAAGCCTTGTTTTATAATCCTCCCTATATAGTTTTAGATTATATATATCCCTACTACGCCTACTAGTGTCTCTACCAACAGGACGTACCCTTTATAGTTATTTTTGGTTATCTAGAGGTAGCTTACCTCATGCTTCTCTAATATTATATTAACTTTCCTTCTTATTGTATCTACTTTTCTTACTACTTCTAGCGGGGCTAGTTTTCTTTATAGGTGTAGATACTTATATGCTTATTTTAGCTAGGTTTTATAGCCCAGCCTTTAATTAACTATTGTCCTTCCTTTTAGGAGGTGATTCCTTAGTAATTAGCCTATCCTTAGGGAGTCTGCGTATTAGAGTTCTTCCGCTTTAGCTTTAGTGTTTAGTACTTCTAGCTCATACTTAATTATCAGCGTTGGGGTTGTCTTATACACTAATAAGGCTGCCTTATATACAGCCCTAAGTGCTCTATCTACGTACCTTAATAGGTGCACGCCTTTAACGGCTCTTAGTTGCCTATTTACTGTTAAACCTTTCCACTAGACCTCTGACCTATATAATAGGGACGGTTCTACCACTGCCTTAATAATCTGCCTGTACCCTTTTATGGACAAGCCGTTTTAGGTGTTAGCTATGTTTTAGATAAGTGCTAACGCGCTTCTAGTCTTTATACATCTTGTTTTAACATGCTCTTTAAAGTTGAGCTGTCTATCTAGGTATACCCCTAGATACCTTACAGTGTCCGCAGCTTCTACCCTTTCGCCTTATATAGTAATGGATGCCCTTTACTTAGGTTTCCTTCTGCTTCTAAAGATAATAAACTTGGTTTTCTTCTTCTTTACCTTAAGTCCCTTATCTTCTAGCTCTTTAATTACCTTTCTTACTTTTTTCTTAACTTTTGCGGCGGCTTCCTTAGCTATATAGCCACCTACTATTACTGCTATATCGTCTGTATACCTGTACCTATTATAGTATCCTTAGAATATAGACGCTAGCAGGATTATAAACAGTACTGGTAATACTGGTAATTCTTATAGGATCCTATTGTCTACTTTTAGCAGGTTCCCTTTGTCTTACCCTTACCTTAGAAAGGCAAGTCTCCCTCTATATATATCTGCTATTTAGGCCGCCATATAACCTAGTACCCCCGTCTTAACTATGCTCCGGTATAATTTTCCCAGCTAGACTCTGTTAAAGGCGCCCTTTATGTCTATTAAAACTATTGCGGTGTATCATCCTTGTTTTCTTTCTTTATTAACCTAGTATAGGATATACCTTACTAGGTTAACTGCCAATCTTCCTAGGATCCTTTCTACTTGGAGGTTCCTAAACTATCCTTCCTTAAGGCCTTGCCATCCTAGCCTTATAGCTATAGCTCTCTCTAGTCCCTTTCCTAGTACTAATAGTAGGGAAATGGGCCTCTACCCTTTTACTATACTTAGGTTCCTTCCTGCTTTCTATAGCAGGACTACCTTAGCTTCCTTAAAGGGGTATACCCCTCTTACTAGGACTCCGTTAAATATTCTATAGATCTTAGTACCCTCCTTATCCTATACCGCCTTTAGTACCAGTACTGTAATCCTATCTACCCTAGGTGCCGTTATATTAACCCCTACTATTGCCCTCTTAACCTCCTGTTCCGTTAGTGGCTTCTATACCTTACTTTAGTCGCCTATTTTAACCTCTTCTCTTATGTCGCTTTTATATACGAGGAGCATTCTTATTATTTTAGTGATTTGCTTTTCCACTAGTTTCTCTTTATACCCCTTTAGCCTAGGCGCTTGGAATAACCCCACCTTATTTCTCTACCCCGCGATTCTCTATACTTTACTTATAGTGGTGGCTCCTTCTATCTACTTTAGCTAATACTCTTTTTTGGCTCTCTTTAGCTTTTTTTTTAGGTTTATAAGTACTCTAGTTAGTCCTACTTCAGCCAACTATAATTTCTTTATATAGACGTACTCCTTCTTGGCCTCTTTAAGTTTGTTGTTTTACTATAGTGCTAGTACTATTCCTCTAGGTTTCTTTCTCCTAGCTTCTTTAGTTGTTTAACTTAGGTATTTCTAGAACTTCCTTACCTCTGCTTCTAGTGTTATCCCTTTTATAGCCATAAATTTCCTGTAGAATTTTGCGAACTTTTCTAGGTTAACCCTTCTTATATCTACTTCCCTCTCCCTAACTGGCTTAGGTTTGGGTACTATAATCTATAGTAGTAAGTAATCTAAGCCGCAGTTGGCCTTATAGTCTACCCACATAGCTGCTCCTGGGATGCTTAATATCGCAAAGTCTAGCGTCCTCCCTTTCCTTATTGGAATGTTTATGTTATTTAGCACCGGCTGGCTGCTAAGTGTCCACTCTATTATTTTACTATAACTGGCTGGACCTTCTTTTTCTATTATAGTCCGCAGCCCTACCTTATTAAAGTTTCTAGCTATTACCTAATTTCTTATTACAGGGATCGCTGTTACCCTCCTTATTATAGGTCTACTGCTTCCGTCTTCTACTGGTCTGTATATATTATACATGTATAGGCCGTTTTTTAGTATTATTATTGTTATGTTTTTGTTGGTCTGGTTAACTAAGTATGCAGTAACATCTTTTTTAATAAATGTTAAGGTTCTTAGTACCTCTTTTATCTAGTCTTATATAGGTTTAAACATATTATACGCTAGATATGTCTTTATTATTTTCCTACTTAGGTTATACAGCCTGGGTTCTTAGATAAATACTATAGTTACTTTCCTCTCTTCCCTAGTCTATAGTAATAACTCTTATACTACTACCCCCTTCCCCATATTCCTATTTAGTATGGTGCACTTTATTACTAAGTATTCTTTTCTCCTTTCTCCTAGGTAAGCTTATCCGCTTACTTGCCTACCTTAATATTTTAACGCCTTCTTTCAGCTATAGTCTATTTATTGTGGTATTCCCATTCTTACGCCGTCTTCTTTGGTTAGAGCAGGCAGGACTAGTTATCCTACTTATAATTCCTAGAGAAGCACCTAGCGTACTTCTCCTTATTTGGGCACTCCTTATAGTACCCTCCTCTACACTTTATACATTTTTTCTTCTTACGGCAGAGGCCAAGGTGGTATATAAGGCAGTTTTTATATAGCCTTAGTCTCCCTCTCTCCCCTACTTTAACTAGTCCTGTCTGGCCTCTAAATAGCCTAACATGCATACTAGGGCCTTTTCCTTTATTAAAGTAGTATATGATTCCATATATACTCTTATCCCCTTTACTTAGCACTATTAGTACCTTCTTTAGTGCTTCCTTATACCTTAGCCTTATTTCTAGTTTGGTATTAGTAGTGTTTATCTCCATACTCCGCCTATCTATTATTCTTGTCTTAGGAATGTTCCTAACTAAGAACTTATCCTACTTTTTAGCTATTTCCATCCTAGTGCACCCTGTTACTTAGATGATTTCTTCCCTCTTTTCCAATAGTCTACCTTGCTATATGGGCCCTTTATAAGCCACTGCTAGTGCTCTATTGGTTCTGCTAACTCTTTAAATCCCTTTAGAGTCTCTTATTACTTCCCTAATCTTCTAGTCCATAACCACTTTATTTAGGATGTTCTCTCTAAACCTAAGGAACACGTATAGGTCCTATACTGGTTTTATCTGCACTAGTTCCTTTTTGTTGGCCTTAGCTAACTCTAATTTATTCTTTAGCTAGTACTTCTAGCCAACTACTTATATCTAGGTCTTTCTTTCAACCTAATTTATTTCCTATAGGCTACACCCCTTATAAGGCGTGGCCTTGCTTATCCCTAGCGTTCTAGTCTCCTAACTACCACCCTTTTTTTCCTGGTTTATTGGGCCCTTCCCACCTTTTACCCCTTTCTTTTTAGGGTTTTTCTAAGTCTCCTGTACCGCCTTACTTATAGTCTAGAGGACTTTTCTTACTATTACCTCTAGTTTAAGGCCTATTTTCTTTTCTAGAGTCTCCACACTCTGGCTAAATACTTAAGACTATTCTATTAGGGCCTCGTCTCTCTTTTTTATAGAGTTGCTTTCTCTGCGGATAAGCTCTCCAAGGATGTCGCTATGCTTTAACTTTAGGCCTAGCTTGCCCTTCTTTTTCTTTTATTATTTAGTTGCCCCTCTAACTCTCTATTCCTTTATCCCCTATATAGCCGTTCTTTCTATAGTCTAGTAAGGGATCTCCTTGTCTACTTCTTTATATTCTGGCATCTCCCCTACTAGGCAGGGAGTTGCCCTTAGATCTTCTATAGGTTTAAAGTAAACCTATAGGATTTCTTCCTCTATCCCGTCCTAAGGGTTAGCCCTTGTTTCTCTCCCTCTATACTATATCCCCTTAGTGCTTCTGCCGCTTAGCACTAAGGGCATAGCAGTAATTAGCAGGGGGTTACTAAATCTTAGTAGTGTCGGCGTAACTACCAACACCGTTCCTTCTCTTATTACCTATCCCTCAGGTGTCTTCTATCTGCCTCCCTCTTCTTCTCTATAGAACTCGCAGTTCCCTTTACAGAACACGCTCCTACACTCTGTTGGTAACGGGTATCCCTACCCTATGCAATATACGCATTTATCAACCATTTTAAAAGTTTAAAGATTGGAAGAAAGGTGAGCTTGCTAAGGTAACTTTGTTGTATTAATTGATCAATTAACGGAGGGATAAGTTCCGTATCCTAAGCGTTATAAGACAAATATGCAATGTAAAGGGGGACTGCTACGTACGGGGGTGGCGACTCTTCTCGTTTCAGATCCCAGCCACTCAATCACTTAGCTCCTTAATAGATTGACCTACTATTAATTACAATATAAATAGTTTAGTAGAGGATGTTAATAGGGCAGACAAACTCTTCAGAACGCGCGTCTTAAAATAGCTATGCGCGTCTCAAAACTTCGGCCGCTTTTTCAAGCATATAGCTCGGCCAGTGTTGCCAAAAGCTCTGTTGGTGCTTGCCAAGGCGCTAAAACCTTGGGCAGTGTTAATTTTCTAACTCCGACAGAACTTCACTTAGTCCTTAACTCAACAGTCACCATATTACATTTTAACTTAATAATGCTATTATAATTTAATTATAACGTATAACGTATTTTATAAGCGAGTTGCCCACCTAAGCGAGTCGCCTACTACCAAAATTCACGAAATTCATAACGAGATATCTTAGCAACCCCTTGAGAATAATACTTAAAATTTTATATTTGGGCTTTAAGGCGTATTTTACTTTATATTTCCGATTTTTAATTTAATCTATTAAGTAGTTATAAAGATATTAAGCTTTTATACTTAAATATAGGCCAAACTTATATATCTCTATAACTATTTATTTTTATTTAACCAAAATTTTAAAAGTTATTTAATGAGACTAAAAATACATTATATTAAATTTTTAGTATATAATACTAAGTGGTTGCTAAGATATCTTGTTATGAATTTCGTGGATTTTAGTAGGAAATTAGGTAGGCGACTCGCTTAGGTGGGCGACTCGCTTATAAAATACGTTATAGAGTTATATAAAAGCTTTCATTAAATACTACTTACTATTTATTATAATTTTAAAAGAGCTTAGTAATAATATAGACTAGGTAAGTTTTAGGAGATTATATTAAGGTTATATTATGGTGTTATGGAGTAGGCATAAGCTGGGATATAATATACTAAACAAGGTAGTAATTAAGAAGGCTACGTATATGTAACTATACGTAGTTAATATAAAGACATTAGATAAAGAAGAAGAGTCTTCATATACTAGGTATAAGGTATAAATAGGGGTTATAGGGGAACGTGCGTAGGTGTCTTAGGACAAACATAAACATGGGTCAAGAACGTCAAAACACGCAAAGACGTGAGAACGAGTAAGTCCCATAACATATAGTTATATTAAGGATCTAATTTAACTATAGATTTTAGAGAACTGGTAATCTAAAATAGGAGAGGTATTTATTAATATTCTATCTATATTATTATCTTAATTTAACTAAACTATATTAGTTACCGCTAAATCCCTATTAGCCTTTAGAGAATAACTATAATAACTTTAATATAAGTAGTATAGGTATATATCTAGGTTATGTCTATAATCTAATATAGAATAGACACCACTTGATAGTCTAAATACGTAATTTTATAATAAGGATCTAATAAGGATATAGATAAAAATAGTTAGGTAAATCCTTTAATTAGGATAAATATAGTATAAGATATATATTATATCTTAAATATATCCACGTTATATCTATAATATAACCTTAATAGATTACTAATAAGGTTTTTAGCAGCCCTATTTAAGATCTAAAATACTAGTATAATAGCTATATATAGTATCCTAGCAAATAAGGTAGTGGCTTCTAAGCTATATTCTAAAGAATCTCTTTCCTAAGGCAATTTAGACTTAGATAGTAGTAGGGGTAAGTATTCTAGCACTTATAATGCTGCTCCTTAGCTAAATACTATAAAGGGGCGCATTTCTAGTACCCTAGCTCTATATACTAAGGTATAGTATATTAGACTTAGTAAGCGCCTAGGGTAGATACTATTCTTCTATATTT
>Ga0307507_10002568_pt1 | contig 37635 bp, 7 predicted proteins | sample 7_EM_MG_FD_207223 | JGI IMG/M metagenome (GOLD analysis project Ga0307507, IMG submission 207223) | Populus trichocarpa ectomycorrhiza microbial communities from riparian zone in the Pacific Northwest, United States - 7_EM | ecosystem: Host-associated > Plants > Roots > Unclassified | place...
CTAAATTATATTTTTATAACTTACTATAAGTATAATAAAATATATTAAATTATATAATAATATATTTAATATATTAAAAAATTAGTGGAAAAACTTATATATATATATATAATATAAATTATAAGTATAAAATAAAGTTATTAATAATATTATTAATAAATATGGTTTTTAATAAAATACTACTTTTTAAAGTTTAAATTTAAGATAAATATAAATATATATTATATATTTTTATATTATAAAGTTATAGTTTTAGTATTTAATAGGCTATATTTAAATTTTTATAAAATTCTATTTAAAGGTTGTAAAGTTATAGGTGGTATAAAAAGATATATTTTGGTGAGAAAACGGTGTGCGAGAGGTGGCACTGTGCGAGAGGTGGCACTGTGCGAGAGGTGGCACAGACATATAGAGTACGTTGGTTTCTTATTTAGGTTTAGGTTTAGTATTAGGTATAAAATTAGTATTAGATTTAGGTTTAGGTTCTTTAAGTATCTTTTTTATAGTAGAATACCAGTTCTTCTAGTGCTTTTATATATTAAGCTTAAGCTTCTACCTAGTTTAGGGCGGTAGGGTAGTTAGGATTAGTTTATATAGTTTAGTATAATTTTCGGGTCCTTAGTAGACGTTGGCGGAAATTTTATATTAGTAGAATTTAGTATAATTTTTGGGTTAGTGGAATTAGGTAGACTTCTTAGGTATAGAGTAAACTTTAGTAGAAATTTTAGACTAGTAGATTTTAGTAGAATTTTTAGGTTCTAGTTCTAAGTCTAAGCAGCAAGTTATAAGGCACTTCTATTTATAATAGGAGGCGGTAAATAGAAGCTTAAGGTTCTCCTAATTAATGGTTACCTTATATAGCTTTATCTAAGGTTATTTAAAAATTATTAAGTAACCTAGGGTGGTAATATAAAGTCTAGTTAATTCTTTATAGTGTAGGTATTAGAGTCTTAGGGCCGCTATATAAGTAATACAGCCTAAAACAGTACGTTTGCCATTAAATCTAAATATATTAATATGCTAGTTAAGGGGTATTAGGGTAAACCTATTGTCTTATATAAAGATCTTATTAATAAATCCTATACCGCTAGCTCCTATATTAATTAGGACTTAAGTATTAGCCTATTAACCTTTCTGCCAAAGACGGCAGTTAATAGTTATACTATAATCCTAAAAGTTAGAGTTTGTAATATCTAATGCATTTAACAAGATCCTATAATATAGCTATCCTAAAGAGCAACTTAACTCTAGGATGTACCTTTTAGTGGTAAATAAAAAGGGGTTCCTATAGAATGTCAGTTATAACTTTGTCCTTATAAGTAGTGCTCACTAAATATAGGGCTAGAACTAAATAAAGATTAGAGACGGTAACTAGAGGATTATTATAGTAAACGGCTACTAGTATTGGCCATTTATAAATTCTTTTAGAAAGGGATGGGGCAGTAGCTAAAGATATAAGTATTACTTCCGCACTTAAAATAGAGGCCGTATTTAATGCGTTACTCTTATTTAATAAATTCTTTTAGGGCATAGGAAAGGGTCCTAGTATTAATATTTATAGAGTCTAGGTCCTTATGGATCTTAAGCGGTTAGGGGGCAGAGTATTAAGGTATATATTTTAGGGTAAGGCGTAGTAAGTCGTTATATAGGCTATTAATAATGTTAGCGTAGGCAGTAATAGTACCTAGCAGTTTAACTCCTATAAGAGATGCTTTTAGTTTAGGGTTTAGGGATTCTATTAGGCAATTAATTAAGGCGGGTTTATTCTATCTAGTCTCCTTAGCATAGCGGTAGAATTTAGTAAAGTATAATAGGAAGTTCTTAGAACCCTATATTATCCTATTTAGTTTCCTTTATAATATAGTAACTTAGTTAAGGTCGCTATAAGATGCTTTTAGTATAGTAACTAGTTCTTCTACTATACTTAATTAGAACAGGTATATAGTGTCTATAGCATCTCCTTTTAGGCGGCTTATAGCGTAATAAAGTTAACTATTAGGGGTAGGGTAGTAATTAATATTGCCGCTTAGCTTGTTCTAAAGTTGGTTAAAAAAAGAGTATAGCTTACTCCTTTTACTAGAATAGGCGGGAGGATTAGGGAGGCATTTAGATAACTTTTTTAGGGGCATTAATTGGCGAATTTAGGGTTAAGGAGCTAGTTTTAGATACATTCTTCTTATCTAGTATTTATAGGTTAATACTAGTAAGGATAGGTAGGGGCGATGGTATAGTAGACAGTAGGTTATAATAAATCTCTTTAACTTCCTTTCTTAGGGATTAGATTATCTTATAACATTAAGCTTTTTACTAGGTAAGAGTGTTTATAAAAGCCTCTTAGAGACGTTTTATTTCTTTAGTAAATAGGGCATATAGGTTATTTATAGATAAGGGGGTTTCTAGGTTGTTCTATATATTAATTAGGGTAGGATAGAGTATATAGTTTAACATAATATAGTATTACAGAGTAAGTACAAGCGGCAATAATATATAGTAAAGTAGATATTATTAAGCTACGTATATAAACTGTATAATAAAGTTAAGATATTATATAAGAAAAGAAAGTAAGGAAACGGGAAGAAAGGGTATATATTATTAGTTTAGTTACTTAGTTAATATATATACAGAGTAGAATAGGATTTAAGTAGCGGTCCTAGCAGAACTTAGTAGAATTTAGTGGACTTGGCAGAATATGGCAGAATGCGGCAGATTGCCGTTAGATTGCTATAGATTATTAGCAAATTGCCATTTCGCAGTTAGTATCTTCTTACTACGTTAGTGGAAACAGGTGGATGTGTATAAGGTATTATAGGCAATTTAGTATTTCTAATATAGTTCCGTAGAACCTTTTAGTATGGGATTTAATATATAGGGTCTTAGCTTACCATTATCTTTAACTATTAGAATATAATCTATAATCTATAATCCTTTCTTATAATCCCCTATATTACTAACATATTACTCCTATATTCGCCCTTAGGCTATTATATACGGTTAGGTAATTAATTAGTTAATTAAAGAGACTTATCTCTTAAAATTTAGTATATGTACTTTTAAATATAGTGGTCCTATACTATATAGTTAGTGTAACTCTACTGCCTAGTAAATAGGGACACTTTATAATAGCACCTATAGCTATTATACAATTATTAAAAACGTTTATAATATTGTTCTTTAATACCATAGTATTATTTAGGTATAATTTTAACCTATATATATCTTGTAACGGAGCCTTATAGGGGTACTACGGTGGACTTGTTAATGGGCTAGGTATGTAGGTAAGAACAATAAGTTAACAACATAATAATAACTGGTAGAGTGGTTGCCCAATAGATTAACTCTAATTGTATTCTAAGATTTACTATAAAGAGAGAACTATCTGGGTAGGGACTGTGGTCCTTTAAATACACAACTATACGCCTAAGAAATCCCTTCGCTTTGTAAGGTACGTATACTCTATCTACTCTATTCTATAGATTATATAGATTATATAGATTATACTACGTGACCTTGGCTATTATTCCTTATTATATAGCTCTACTAAATCTATTCTAGACTATGCCTTTATTAACTAACTAGCTTCTTCTAACTTCTCTCTAAGTAGTTATAATATTATACTTAAGCTGTCTGTAATACTATCTCCCTCCTCTTTATCTTTGTTCTTAAAGATTCCTAATATCTCTAAGTTGTCTACTAGAGGTATAATATCCGTTTAATTAATTTAGTTAATATTTTTACTTATTATACCTAAAGCTTCTTCTTCTTTTTCTACTACTTAATGTGCTTGTACTATAACGGCCATACTGTTACTAGGTGAGATTATGCTATCTCTGTATTCTTATTATGTGAAAGAGAGGTTAGTTTATATTGCGCTAGCGAGTCCTTTATCTTAATAACCTTTCTCTTACTTAGAGTGTACTAAAGTAAATGTTTAATTATCCTGTAACATTTGCTTTATTTTTAACACTAAGTATATACGTCCTATAACTCTTAATAGTCTTTAAGTTCTCTAAGTAACTTATTATAGGGTTTTATATTTAATCTGCTGCTGCAAAACTTAATAATAAGCTTTTAAGTGCCTTAGGCGAGATTTATTGTCTTTAAGATAAAGACCACGCTTACGCTAGGTGGGTAAGAGATAAGGAGTATTATACTCTTAAAGCCCACGCCTCTGCTTACGCTTAACTACTTTATCTTAAGAAAGTATATAAGAAGGTCTATTTTAAGAAGTAGAAACCTATTTAATAGGGTCTGTCTAAGCTTAGTAATAAGAGAGTAAAGTTTCTAGGGAAGGAAATAACTCTAAGTAATATAGCAGTTGCTCTTCCTAGGTCCCCCTTAGGTAACTTATCCTTTAGTAATCCTTTTTTAATGCTCCCTAACTTACTTTCTTTTAATACTCCTATATCTTTCCTATAGTGTTCTCTAGGTTGCTTAGTAGTTCCTAGGTAGTCTTACTATAGCCTATCTACTTTATTTTATACTATATTTTATTATCTACGTCCTTATAACTAATAATCTTTAAAACTTACTATTTATCCTTTTCCTGTCCTCTATATGTGTCTGCTTTATAGACTAGTAGCTTAATATTCCTATATACTGGCTCTAGTATTATAATATACTATATAGGGTAGATCTTTATTTTGGCTAGTAAGTTTAACTTAAATATAACTAATAAAATTCTCTGCGTAATTTTAAAAGGTCTTAGTCTAATATAGTCCAACTTCTTACTTAGTTGTTAACTCTTAAAATTTTTATATAGTAGCTATACTTTATCTCCCTCCTTAAGATCTGGTTCCTTAGATCTCTTAGTATTATAGTACCTTTTTATTCTTTCTTATACCATCTTAGCTGTTTCTTTAAGGTGATTATAAAGATTTATTAGTATCTCTATTCTTTCTTTAGCTATACTACTTGTTTTCTTTACTTAATATAGTAATAACAACGTTCTTAGCTTGTATCTGTAATTTGCCTTAAATAGTAATGTTCCTATTTCTTCTTATGGTGTCGTATTATATGTAAACTATATAACTAATAATAGCAATACCTAATTATTCTATATATAATTAATATAGTGTCTTAAATACTGTTCCAGTATCTAATTTAACTATTCTATTTGTCTGTCTGTTTATAGATAATATACTATTAAGGTTACTACGCGAACTCCTTATTCTGCTAGAAATACTTCCTAAAATACTACTATAAATCTTAGATCTCTATCTAATATAATCTTACTTAGTGCTCTATATCTTATAAATACTTCCTTAATATAGATTCTAGTAATATCCTCTACTAATATCTCTTCTATATATGCTATAAAGTATCCCCACTTTATAAGCTTATCTACTATTACTAAGATCGTGTTATAATCTTATCTACTAATAAGATCTTTTAACTTTAGTAACTTAATAATAAAGTCCTATAATATAACTTCCCATGGTTTTTCTGGTACTTTAATAGGTTATAGCTCTCTATATAGCTTATACCTTATTAGTTTATTTCTCTAATAATTTAAATATTTCTTTATAACTTATCTTGCTAGTCCCCAGATTTCTTAAATAATGTACTCTTTTTAAAGTCTTAACACTAAGCCTATAGCTCCACTATATCCTTAAGTTAGTCCCCTATAGAATAACTTAATAAACTCCTTTATAATAGACCTTGGAATATAAGTTGCTTCTCTATTTTTATACTATTCCGTGTCTAGATCCTCTACCTATATATCTTAGATCTTTTATATTTAATTACTTTTAGGTAATTTATAAGCTTAACTTTCTCTAGTTGCTGCAACTTTTGGATAATTATACCTAATTAATCCGTTTTAATCCTTTCGCAGTAAAGCCCCTAATGGCTTTTTACCATTTTACAACTCCGCCTTCCTACTAAGTGTGTCTACTCTTGCGTTTTTAGTACCCTTAGTATACTAAATTTTAAAATAATATTCTATAAGTATTTCCGCCTATTTAACCTGTCTTCTATTAAGAGTCTTTATTATTAGGAATCCTATAAGGTTCTTATAGTCTATTTTAACCATAAACGATTTCTTTATGCCTTGTAAGAATGCTCTTTATTCTTTAAGTGCTATAACTATACCTAATAACTCCTTATTATAAATGTTATAGTTTAACTCTAGTGGTGTTATTTTTTAACTATAATATACTACTAGATACTATGCGTCCTAATGCTTCTATAGCAAATATGCTCCTAGTATAAAGTCTAATATATCTGTCTTAATAACCGTTTTTAACTTTAGTTGGTAGATCTTAAGGACTGGTTCCTAGGTAAATAACTCCTTAAGTTCTTTAAATAGTTTTCTTTACTCTTCTACCCAAACCTATAGTTCCTCTTTCTTTATTAGCCTTATAAATAGCTTAATATTTTTTTAACTATTATGCTATAAACCTCCTATAGTAGTTATAAAATCCTAGAAATAACCTTAACTATATAACGTTCTCTGGTTCTTGCTAACTTACTATAGCTTTAACTTTCTTTAGGTCTATACTAATCTTTCCTAGTTTAATAATAAATCCTATAAAATTGGTCTTCCTAGTAAAGAACTTGTATTTCTTAATTGCTACTAGTATCTATTCTTTTTGTAGTCTCTTTAAGACCTATTTAATATATTCCTTATACTCTTTCTTACTTACTAAGTAGATAATAATATTGTTAAGGTATACTATAATAAACTTATTAAGGTGTTCTCCTAATATACTATTAATTTGCTTTTAGAATGTTGCTAGTGCGTTTATAAGCCCAAACTATATAACTAATGGTTTATATAGTCCTTTTTTTAACCTAAAGGCTGCTTTTTACTTATTACCTTCCTTAATTCTAATCTAATGGTACGCCTATTTAGATCTATCTTTATAAAGATCTTTACATTACCTATCCTATCTTAGATTTCGCTAATTAAGGGTAAAGAATACTTATCCTTTTTAGTAATGCTATTTAACTGTCTATAGTTTATATATATCCTAAGTTTTCTGTTTTTCTTTAGGATAAATAGTACTAGATATCCTACTAATAACTATAATAGTCTAATATATCCCTTTTATAAGTTCTCTTAGACAAACTCTTTAAGCGCTACTAATTTGGTTTTAGTAAGCTTATAGGTTAAAAAGAACTTTAGACTTATTCCTAGTTTTAACTCTATCTTATAGTCCTATACTATATACTTTAATAGCTTTTCACTTTCTAGTAACTATAACTTTTTACTATACTTATGGTATCTCTTTAGTATATAACTTAAGCTCTATTTAGTTTCTTTATATATTTCTCTGACCTAGTACTATACTAACTTAGTTTACTATCGCACTTTATATTATTAAGTATCCCTAATATTAACCTAACCTATAACCTAATTAATCTTTAGATTATATTCCTATAACTAAGGCATTCCTAGTATTGCCTCATCCTGTCCTAATAGTAGGATATTAAAAGATATTTTAACTTGTCTCCCTTTAATAGCTAACTACATAGGTCCTATTTTAAGATTAATAATACCTCCTCTATAGGCTATCTAATCTCCTAAAATTGTTATAAGTAGATATAGGTATTTCTTCTATCTATATAGTAACCCTATTCTTTCTACTGCTGCTAGTAATATATAGTTTCTTATTACTCCACTATCTATTAATGCTTTAAACTGCTAATCTTGCCACTAGACTTATAAATTTAGGTGTTATCCTTAAATTCCTTTAAGGGTTTAAGGCTCTACTACTGGTTCCCTCTAGTTCTATAGGCCTCCCCTTTTCCCAACTATTAGCTGCTAGATTCTGTTTATACTTAGTCCTCTTTAGGCTAATACTTAGTTCTTTTCTTTTCCTCTATATGCTATAGACAAGTGTTTTCTAGACAATTCCACTACTGTCTTCTGTCTAGGCATTCTTCTATAAGGAATTTTCCTGGTTAAAGTGTTAGGTCCCCTTAACTCTGTACTTCTACTAGGTGCTATCTATATATATACTTAGCATCTTTAAACTGCCTTTTTTTGGGTGCCTAATATATTCTTACTAGGTACTTCCAACTTTTATCTTTTGGTGCTCTATATATATTGCATATATTATCTATATAAGCTATCCACGATAGTATATAATACGCTAAGTGACTTGGGTTAACTCTTGGCTTATCTTTACTTTTAAGTTAAAACCTTTATCTTGCTAACCTAACTATTAGTCTTTCTTCTACAGGTACTAAGATTTATTACTTATTTCTCTAGTCCCTAGATCCTTCTTCTAGGTTCCTTAATATTATAATTAATGCTCCTTTAATGTAACTTATACGTTTCTTTATAATGGGTTAGTCTTAAACAACTTTTTTATTCAGCCATATATAAAAGTCTTCCTATTTATTATTATGTTATTACCTATATTACTTTCTATATAACTGGTTTAGTGTATATAGTCTGTCTATTAAAAGGTACCTTATTATTGCTACGTTATAATATCCTTTAGTATATCTTTCTTTAAACCTAGTTGGAATTCCTAGATCCTCTTCTTGCTCTAGTTTATTTAGCTATTTTACTCTAGGTATTTCTACCTTAGGCCTATTAGTAACTCTTTATACAGGTGCTCTGTCCCTTATATAACCTAGTATGCTAAATCTCTTATCTAGTTTTTATTCTTGCTATATAATAATTCTTAACCTAAACTTATCTATAGTTTCTTATTTTCTGCGTCTTATAGCTAGATCTTTAAAGTCCTCTTACTTCTTTATTCTGGTATTAACTTTTTAATCTTTAAGCTAAATACTGCGTTTACTTAGAATAGACGTTTTTATTTATTCCCTAAACTTATAGTTCTTAAACCTATGTCCTATACTTATTTATTTATTACTAAACTAAGTAACTGCCCTTTCCTATTAGTTTTTATCTATTATAGGTCCTTAGGTGTGTCTTATCTTATCTTAAAAGTCTTAAGCATCTTATATTTTATTTTAAGAATCTTAAGCCTATGGCCTTTTACCTTTATTAAGTAATAAGCTGGCACTAGCAGTTATCTACTTGCCTAGTTTCTTCTAAACATTGCTCCTTTTATCTTATAAAGTAATAGATGCTATATCTAACAATGTTATTATATCTATTACCAATCCTTATTCTATAGAGGTCTTAATCTCTACTTCTATTATATTATTAAGGTTTAAGTGCTTTTAGTTAGCCTTATTTTCTTCCTTATTACTGTTAATTAATAAGTACTCTAACTCTATTATTATTATTGCTAATCTTTATCTATATATTGCTATAATATCCTAATCTAGCTTATAGAGTTAATCTTATTCTTTATCTAACTCTCTGGTTCCTTTAAGTTCTTTTAACTTTAGCTCTTATAGCTAATAGCTTACACTATACTTAGTGTCCTTATAAACTTAGTATGCGTTATTATAACAAAATGCAAAGTGTTTAATTAAACACTCCTTAGTCCCGCGTAATGCCCTAGTATTTATATTATTATACTCTAATAACCTTATACCTTTTACTACGTAGTTACTCTAACTACCTCTATAGTCTCTAGTAAAATAACCTTTCTTTCTATAATTTATATAAGCTCTATTTTTAAACCATTCTTTTTATTATAGAGTCCGCCTAAATATCTTCTACTGCTAAAATCCCTAGTTTAGCCTCTGCTCCTAGGTCCTATAATTACTTAATCCACCTTTTAGGTTCTTTAGTACTACTTAGGTCTATTAGCTCTACGCCATTCCATAGTTTTTAACTTTACGTCTATTATTGTATACTTTGCGCCTTATATAACTATAGAACTCTATCTTACCCTTTCTTAGCTTATTCCCTTTAATAGATCCTATTATTAATCTTTATCGCTTAATCTATTAAATTTCTTAGAGTATTTACATCTTCTATTAGGATAATTACGTCCTAGACCTTAGCCTTAAGTCTTTATTTATACTGTGCTATAAGCGCCTTATTATTCTACTTAACCTATATTATAAGTGTCTAAAACTATGTTATATACTTAATTACTAAAGTTTATTATACTAGGTTCTAAAGTTTGCATTCTGCTATGGTTAATGCCTTTAAATTACTAAATATTTATGTTAACCTTTCTATAAACCTATTTTAGCTAGTAAATATATACCATATATCCTAATTAGTAGTTAATACTCTATTTACTTATATCTTAGTAAGGTAAGGTTTAAACCACTTAAGTGCTTTTCCTATTAAGAACAATCCTATATACGCCACTTAATCTATAGGTGTAGCTAACTTTACCCCTTCCTGTATTACCTTAAAGTGCATTTATATAAGGAACCCTTTAAGTTTTAACCTTTTCCCTAAGAACCGTTTAATTAATGGTAACTTAACCTTTGCTGCTCTAATACTATTAATATGTTCTTTAAGTATCCTATTGTTATCTAATAACTAATTAATTATCTTTTATAACTGTCCTTGTGTAACCATCTATAAGTTAGTATTTGCTATACTAGTGTCTCCTGACCCTAAGGTTATTATTACTGTGGTTATAACTAGTGCTTTTAGTAGCATATTGTTTGACTTCTTAGTATTTAATACTATAACCTTAGCAGTGAATATATAATGGAGCCTTGTAGGGGTACTATAGTGGACTTGTTAATGGGCTGGGTATATAGGTAAGAATAATAAGTTAATAACGTAATAATAACTGGTGGAGTAGTTGCCTAATAGATTAACTCTAATTATATTCTAAGATTTACTATAAAGAGAGAACTATCTGGGTAGGAACTGTGGTCCTTTAAATACACAACTATATGCCTAAGAAATCCCTTTGCTCTATAAGGTATGTGTGCTCTATTTACTTTATTCTATAGATTATATAGATCACACCACGTGACCTTGGCTACTATTCCTTGTTACATAGCTCTACTGGATCTATCCTGGACCGTGCCCTTATCAACTAACTAGCTTCTTTTGACTCCTCTCTAAGTAGTTATAACATTGTACTTAAGCTGTCCGTAACACGTCTGTTATTAACGTCTTAATTGCCTTCCCCCGGCCGCATAATTAGTTTTTATAAGAAAGTAATAGCTATATAGCTTATACGCGTATTTTCTTTCTTTTAAATTATGCTATTATAATGGAGTTATATTAGTAAGGTTACGGCTATTTACTAAAAGGATATTAAAAGGTAATGTATAGAGACGCCTTACTTGTTAAGCTGCTCCTTTTTCTTAATACCTTACTTCCTATTACTAACCTTTATCTAATTTTAGATATATCTTTAATATATTATTCAGATTTCTTTTTTTCCATTATTAATTTAATATACTTCTTTATTCTCCTGCTAACTGCTCTTTTAAGCTAATTCCTTAGTATATTCTGGCCCTGCCACTATATATAGAACCTTAACCTCCGCTAACCTATAACTGGTGCTAGTTCTACCTAAATAACTTCGCCTATATATCCTTAAAAGACTAGAAGCCTAATAAGAAGATTTTAGATGCTTGCAATAAATCTTACTATATAAGGTCTAATACCTTTAGTCTTTATAATTAATATATATATATATTAAAAGCGGTAGTTGCGTTAAGGTAAGCTTTCCTATCCTTAATAGGTTTCCATTATTAACTTTAAGCTTTAAATAGCCTGGGCCTAAGTGGCGACAATTTTTTAATATTCTTAACTACTATATTGCCCGGGCTCTCTCTTATTCTAGCGCCAATACTAAATATTTAGGTTAAATTTAAGACTATACTATAGCTATCTATACTGCCTATAATTTCTAGTAAGCTAGCTAGTAATACCTAATAAGGGAGTAAGGCTAGTATATTAAGAATAGGATAAAGTATAGGGGTAATAAGAAGAAGGTTATTGTCTACTATAAGAAGTTTATGTATACGCGTTAAGTTTCTAAAGAGTATAATATAATATAGTATTAGGTAGGTTACCATTTAGATACCTAGCAGATAGGTAACTAATAGTTATTATAGTAAGGTCTTAGTGGTTTTAAACTTTACTAGCTAGCTAATATCTTTATTTATTTTGGACTTAAGCATATCTTTATTAACTATAAGCTTACGCCTTAAGAACTTTATTAGTACTAGTTTAGATCTAATATTAGTATTAAGTGTTTAAGAGTCTCTACTTCTTCTATACCTTATTATCCTACCCCTATTTTTATACCTACTTATACTTCTATAAAGGGATATTATTCCCGTTAGCCGTTACTTAGTAAGCTAATAGATACTAATCCTACTCCTAAGGATAATGTATAGTAGCTTTTAATTAGGCATTTAGGATTATTCTTATATAGAGTAGTAATTAAGGATCTTAATTAGAGCTAAGAAAGGCTTTATAAGGCTTTTAGAAAGGTATAGAAATACTATTCCTTATATAGACTAATAAATAGAAACGTAATTCTAGCAAAATGCTCTATTAATTTTATACTATGTATATAAAAAGGCTGATAACCTATTCTGCCTTAGGCCGTAGCCCTAATCCTTATAGTTTCTAAAGCTTATCCATTTCATATCTAATTTAACCTAGTTTTTACTCTTTAGGGCCTCTTACAGCCTATTATAAGCTTTCCTTATAGGTTATAATAACACTATAGTATTAGAGTGCTTTCTATAATTTGTAAATTGCGGACTTTAGTCCTAATATTCTTTTAGAATATCTTTATAATAATTAAGGTAATCCTCTAGTTCCTATATAGAGTCCTTAGTAGCCTAGCCTAGCTATTTAACTTTATATTAAAGCTTATTTTTAACAGACTTATAGCATAGCATAGCTTTAACCTTATACCGCTTGCCCACTACTTTAGGGTATTTAATTAGGCCTAGATAGAAGTTCTTTTCTAGTAGTGGTCTATACTATAGCTCTAGTAGATTTATATAAAATACTAAATATATATAGGCTATAGATAGGAGTGGCTAGAGATAGTAGGCTAGCTTACTAATTTATTTCTTAACTTAGAAGGGACCTAGATATCTTATATTAAGATTCTTTAATAATTAACAGGTCTTAATATTTATTAAATATAATAGAACCTCATTGCCTACGCCAAAATGCTTATTTTAGTATTTACGGTTATACTAAAGTCTTTACTACTTTTAAGTATCTTATAGGCTCTACTTCGCATACTTTTATTACTCCTTTTATTCCTTAAGGTATCCTTATACTCTCTAGTAGATATCCTTAAACTTTCTAGTAGGATTCTATAATTAATTATACGGCCTTAGCTAGTAATTATTGGGTATACCATTAAATCCAGATAGTTAAATGCTATATGTAATCTAGATTAGTATAAACTAATATAATAAATATTGCTTTAAGTTATAAGCGTACTCTGCGTATAGAAGTAGCTTATACTAATTATCTTGCTAGTAGTTTAAATATATTTATAGACAAGACTCTAGTTCCTAGTTTTAGTGTTCCATTTACCTATCTATTTATAGATAAAAAGCTGTAACGGGCGCTCCTAAAAGGTATATATTAGATAAGACAGATAAGGTTTTACTAATATCCCACCAATGTCCTAGAGGAGACATAGTTAGACAGATAAGGGGTAAAAGGTTTTACTAGTGTCTTAGAAGGATTATAGAGGGAGCTGGTTCTCCTCTAGAGAAGAACTAACAATTAGTCTCTAAATAGAAGAGTTTAGAAAGTATTTATCCTTTAATATATAGAGCTTGTTCTACCTTTAACTTACCTTCTACTTACCTATAACTCTTATTCTACACTATTAATTAGATAATTATACGTTCCAGTTAAACTGGCCTCTTATAATTCTAATTGCTCGCAATCCTTTATAGAAGGAATATACGGTTATTAATTAATAATAATGGGCTATACCTCCTTACCCCATAAAATAATGCCCTTATTATAAGAGGATGACAGAGTCTCCCTAGAGGAGCGTATCCTCTTTACTTATAAAGGAGTAGACTAGGAAGCTATAGCTAGTCTATCTAACCTTCTAAGACCCTTAGGAACGATTACTACTAGGGATTTATTAAAGCGGTTACTATACAAGACCCTATAAAAAATAAAGGAGTTAGAGATATAATTAAGATAAGTATATTAAGACTACTAAGGATAATTATAAGGACAATTGGGAGATGTAATAAAGCCTTATAGGAAATACCACGGTAGACTCGCTAATGGGCTAGGTATATAGGTAAATAGAAAGTCAACAATATAAGAGTACAAATAACATAACTAGTGGAGTAGTTGCATAATAGATTAACTTTAACTGTATTCTAAGATTCACTACAGGGAAAGGAACTATGGTCCTTTAAATACACATCCGTACTCCTAAGAAACTCTCCTTATACGTAAAGTATGTATTATATATATTATACATACGTTCCGTTTATATATTGCGTACCCTACGTATAATATTATATAACTCGCTTACTATTCCTTATTATATGGTTCTACGGGTTCTATTCTGGACCGTGCCCTTATTAACTAACTAGCTTCCTCCAACTCTTCTCTAAGTAGTTATAGCATTATACTTAAAGCGTTTATAATACTATTTCCCTCCTCTTTATCTTTGTCCTTAAAGATTCCTAACATCTTTAAGTTGTTTACTAGAGGTATGATATCTGTCTAATTAATTTAGTTAATATTATTGCTTATTATGCCTAAGGCTCCTTCTTCTTTATAAGCACAACGTCGCGCTTAAACTATTACTGCGATACTGTCTCTTAGTGAGATAATACCATCTCTATATTCTTATTATTTAAAAGAGGGGTTGGTTTATATTGCGTTAGCGAGTCCCTTATCTTAGCAACCCTCTTTATATTTAGAGTGCACTAAAGCAAACATTTAATTGTCCTGCAACGTTCGCTCCGTTTCTAACGCTAAGTATATATATCCTATTACTCTTAATAGCCTTTAAGTACCCTTACTAATTGCTACTAGGGTCTTAGGTTTAATCTACTGCTATAAAGCTTAATAGTGGGCTAATTTAAGCCTTGGCGGACTTGGAATGTTCTCGCGACGCGGAATAGAGGGCCCTTAAAGCCTGTATTACTGCGTCTGCTTATCTACTTCGTCTTAAGAAGGTTTGTAAGAAGGTTTGTTTTAAAAGGTGGAAGCTTATAAAACAAGGCCTTTAGGAACTTAGTGACGAAAGAACGGATTTTCTTCTAATAGAGAGGGAAATAACTCTAAGTATGTTAGCAGGTACTCCTTTTAGGTCCCCCTTAGGTAACTTATTCTTTAGTAATCCTTCTTTATTAATACTACCTAACCTATTTTCTTCTAATACTTCTGTACCTTTCTTATAGCGTTTTTTAAGTTGTCTAGTAGCTCCTAGGTAGTCTTATTATAGCCTATCCACTTAACTTTATACTATATTTTATTATTAATGCCCTTATAACTAATAATCTTTAAAACTTCCTATTTATCCTCTTCTTGTCCTTTATACGTATCTACCTTATAAACTAGTAGCTTAACTGTATAATTATAGCACCTGTTGTACTAACCACGTGCTTACGCGTTTGATACACCAAGTACGCGTTTACGCGTTTGGTATACCTACTCGCTTACGTGTCTGGTGCACTCCTGAAACACTAGCTAGTTAGGGGGGAGGTGCGTTAGTATATAGACCACGTAGCCTACCTTAATAGAACTGACAGTCACCACCGTCTAAATAAGCATACGATACTATACGTATTTCGTGCCCCTAGACACGACTCACTTATACTATTAAATTGGTACCGACACTGATCAGTGAGCGCGCATAGATTAGGAGATACGCACTTGCTTAGAAGACGTCCAACACTCTACCTTGTAAGCCCCTATTTCAGTTAAAGAGAATTAAAGTACTCTAGATTTGGAAGACGTCTGACGCTCTACCTTACCTAAAATTACCTTAAATCTACCCTGGTTTTGGAAGATGTTTACGCTCCACCTTAATCAGAGATATTGACTACTGTACTAGTAGTCAACGCGACCACGTTAAGAATATAATTATACCAAGAACGCGACTATTATACCCTACTAAAATACCCCGGCCTCCTCTCTGACCCCTTATAGAGACCCCTTACCCTTTTATGAACCGTTACGGACCTGTTAATCACTTTTACGGACCGTTACGGAGACCTCTTACCCTCCTGCGAACCACTACGGACCTATTAAGACCCTATGGAGACCCCCTTACCCTTCTATAAACCGTTACGGGCCCGTTAACCAATTTTACGGACCCTTACAAGACCTCTTCCACCCGCTACGCACCACACTACACTATATAGTATGGCAGACATTAGCAAGCAGGTTAATGAAGGTTAAAAGAAGTAGAGATAAGGAGTTAACGTTACGTCTATAGATAACGTTAATAACTATATTAAATTTAAAATCCTTGAGTACGAGTACTTTAAGCTTATAAATGTTAACCTATGGGAGCAATACCAGGAAGACTTTGCGGACTTTATAGAAGCTATCTTTAAGGAATATAACCCTACTACTATCCGTAATCTACGGACCCTTTTACGTAACTAAGGCGTATGGGTTGAAAGGAATAAATAGGTTATTATTATATGGTCCTTGTATAATATAATACATAAGGAGGACCGAACGGAATAGACTAAGGAAGAAATCCTAGACGAGTATAACACTATTAAGGAACTCTTTGCTTCTTCCAAACTTAATATAATTGCTGGCCTTATACCTAACCCTCTTAACTAAATTTGTCCTATAAACCCAAGCAGTTTCGGAATTAATCTTACTGGCTAAAGTACACCTAGTACTTATGTTACGGACCGTAATACCCCTATAACCTAAATTACGGACTGTAATACCCCTATAAACTAAAATACGGACCAAACCCCTCCTATTGTTTAAACTACAGATCCACAACCTATATATCTATAACCTATAAATCCGTAAGCTATAGACCCGTAAATTACCTAAGTAAAGACCTATAGTAAGGAGCTAGCTAACCTAGCTAAGCTCTACACCAACGAATCTAAGTACAGCGGTGAAAATAACAACTTTAACTTTAAACTGACCATCTTTACGGACCTCTGTTAGAAGGCTGATATTCCTAAATAGGAGTTTAGCTAAGCCTACTCTACTATGCTACGCGGCTTAGTACTTAACCACTACTATACCAACCTTAAGAGTAACCCCCTTGGTGTTCCCTTTAATAAGCTATATAAAGCCACACGTAACTACTTTAAAGGACTAGAATATAGGCGTAATATCCTTATCTAATGGAATGCGACCAAGTTACGGACCGTAATAGACAAGAATACTGAAAAATTAACTATAGAGTGCCTACAAATCCTTATTAAAGACCTCCGCCACCTATAGCATGGTCTTGATATTAAGCTTTAAACGGACGACTTTTTGCATAATAAACTGATTACGGCCTGCTAGGAAATGGAACCCTGCAAATACGCCTATTATAAGCCCGTAGACACCGTAGCTAGCCTTATTAATGATTTACGGTCCTTTATTGCAATGCATAAAGCCTTAAACCCGCCAGGTAGTACTTAAGCTTTTATTACGGACCTGCAAAATCCGCAACCTGATTTAGATACCTACTTTATGGACCGTCAATACTACTAGCAGTATCCGCATTGACTAGGTTCTACCCGCAACCTCTATAGCAACTCCCATACAAAAGCATACCCCCGCAGACGAACCAGTTAGAAGTGCTTTATATACGGCAAGGAAGGATGTTAGTCTATAAGGTATACCTAAGAAGAACGTAATAAGTCTAGGAAGAGACTTAATAACCAGATCAACTAGTTTATTTTAGAATACAAAGAAGAGGAAGTAGAGGAGCCCCCTAATAAGTTAATAGAAGCCCTTATAATTGACTTTAACTTAAACGCTTAGAAATAGGAGACCTTAGAGACATTCCTAACTACTTTTAAACCTTTTATGGATAGTCAAGCCTTTAATACTATGACCATATTAGCCGACCGCTCCTTTATACACTTAATTACACCTAAAAACTGGCCTGTAAGTACACCCGTTGGACCTGTTATGGACATTATAGACCGCGAATAGGACCCATTTACATATATTACTACAGAACGCTATACCCCTAAAGAATTCTATGGCGTTATAATTGATATAGGTGCCTCTAAGAAGTCTACTATAGGTTATAGACAATACCTTATATATAAGACTACCGTAAATGATAATACGGATATTAACACTATATAAGCTGGGGCCGTAAACGTCTAATTTGGTATTAGTTTAACCGCATTAATTAGATTAGTTGCAGTTAAGACCCTAATTGGCCTAGTTAACTTCCATATAGTAAAAGTGGACACCCCTTTTCTACTCTGTCTTGCAGATATGGATAGGTTATAGGTCTACTATAACAATATTACAGACACCTTAACTAGCCTTATAACTACCCTAGGAAGCAAGTATATCACCCTACTAATTATATAATGATTTGGACACCCGTTCCTTGTATGGGGAGAGACTTTATGGACCTATATTTAGGAATCTTTTAATTATAACCCGTGCTACCTTACTAGTACTAAAATCCACTGTTTGCACCGCTGTTTCGGCTACCCGTTAGCCGAAAAGCTATATAGAGTTCTTGAACGCTCTAGACATGATGATGTTAATAGGAAGGCAATCGACTACCTAACCAAATACTGCTCTTTTTGCTAGAAATATGGATGTTCCCTAGGCAGATTCAAGTTCACCCTTTATAAGGACCTTAACTTTAACCACTTAGTGTACGTGGATATTATGTATATTAACGGCAGTCTAGTATTATATATAGTTAACGAGGCAACCCGCTATTAAGCCGCCTGTTAGTTGCAAAATATATCCGTAAAATATACTTAGGACATTTTATGGACCTGCTAGATTAATATATACCTTAGACCCCCTAAGTATATCACCTATAACGCTGGTAGGAACTTTATTAGTAAGGAATTCTAACAGTACGCTATAGCTATGGCTATTTTAACAAAAGCCGTTCCAGTTAAGGCGTACTGGTCCGTTGGACTTGTTAAGCGAGCTTACCTAGCTTTATAGAGAGCTTACTAGATTATTACGGACGAGTATAAGAATATCCAAAAAGAACTGGCTTTATAGATGGCTGTAAAAGCTATTAACAATACTACTAGCCCTAACGGACTGGTACCTACCCTCTTAGTCTATGGAGCCTACCCAAGGATAAGTAAACTGGACCCTCCTGCCCCGTCCGTTATAGATTAAGCAGCTGTAATACGGAAGGCAATGGCCGAAATAGTCAAATTATGGGCTAAATAAACTGTTAATAACGCTTTGTACCACTATAACGGACCTAATATAACCCTAGTACACAACCTCCCGCTTAACTCTGAAGTCCTTGTGTGGCGTAAAAGCGGTAATTAGACTGGACCTTACCGTCTACTAGCCGTAGAAGATGAGACCTACTGTGTATAGCTCCCTAGTGGACTGATAAGCTTTAGAAGCACGTCTATAAAACCCTATTTTTGGTCCAAAAACATCTATAACGTCAAGCTAGACGAACCAGAAGCACCCGCCGAATTGGATAAACTAGAAGCACCCTTACCTACCCTAGAGGTCCCCTAGAAACTTAATGAACCTACGGAACCTGCTGTAAAGCGTGGCCAAGGACGCCCCCGCAAGAACCCCGTAACGGAGAATTATCTAACCTCTATAGGCATATCCGCAAAGCAATCTCCGCCTGCGGATATATCAGTTCTAGTATAGGAAACCCCTTTTATGGACTTATGACGCAAAGAGATCAACGGACTACTTAAGAAGGGCGTCTTTGCGGTTATAACGGAGAGAGACGTTCTGTAAGGCGTTTGTATATTTAACTCGCGCTTTATTAACGAAATTAAGCACCCTAGTACTAACAAAGCCTTTAAAAAGTCAAGGCTTGTTATATAAGCTTATAACGACTAGGGAAAGGACCTCGTCCTTACACAATTGCCTATAATTTAATGGGTTAGTTAATGGATTATACTTGCGCTTATGCCGGGACTACAGCAAACTAAACCTATAGCCCTCTACTTACGGGACATCTCGCAAGCCTATATGCAGTCCAATACCTACCTAAGTAGGGATATCTTTATACGGCTACTGCTTAAGCTTAATCTGCAACTAGGAATAATTTTATAGGTTATAAAACCACTTTACAGAGTGCTAGAAGCTGGAAACTATTGGTTTAAGATATACTACTAGCACTATGTTAGTAAACTTAAGATGGAGCAGTTGACCTATGACCCTTGCCTCCTATATACCCTATTGAACGGCCTTGGTATTGTTAGACTTTAAATAGATAATACCCTCTTTCTAGCGGACTAAACTTTTGCGGACGCGGAAGAGACTAAACTGTAAGAAGCTAAGTTTCTAGCAAAGCCATAAGAGTAGTTAACTAAGCGGACTCCAATTAAGTTTAACGGAGGCTTAATTATATAAAAGGGCAACTTAATCTAGCTAACTTAGGAACGCCAAGCTTAAAACCTAAAGCCCGTTATGGTAAAGCCTACGGACCTTACCAGTTCCCGCGGAGAGACCCGTAAGACTGTAAATATAAAGGACTAATACGCTGCACAGCGTGCAAGAGGTGCCTATATTGCTATAGTTTGTTAACCCAAATCTACCTACGACTTATCCTTTGCGGCCCAGGCAGTAGATCCGCAAGAAGAAAATATTAAGTAGCTTAATAAGCGCATCTAATGGTAAATTAATAATGTAATAAGAGAACTTACTTTTATACCACTAGACCTAAATTCCATTAGCATAATAGTATTTACGGACGCCTTCTTTGCTAATAATAGGGACCTGTCATCGCAAATTGGCTTTATAATTATACTTATAGACCATAACCAAGATATAAATATACTGTATTAGTCTTTAATTAAATGCAAATGAGTAACCCGCAGTGTACTAGCTTCTGAACTATATGCACTAGCCTATGGCTTTAATATAGCAGCCGTAATTAAATTAACAATCTAGAAGATCCTATAATTGGAGCAGCTACCCCTAGTTTTATACACCGATTTAAAGTCTCTATACGACTGCCTAGTCAAGCTAGGTATGATATAGAAGAAGAGACTTATAGTTGACCTAATATGCTTACGTCAGGCCTACGAACGACGTAAAATTATAGAGGTTAAATAGATTACCAGTGGAGATAACCCAGTAGACGCCATAACTAAGGCAAAGCTGTGTTAAGCTCTTAAGACCCTAATTAACACAAACAAACTCAACCTAAAAGTTATAGAATGGGTAGAGCGAGACTAACGGAGTATTTATGGTTTAGTTATAGCCCGCTGGAAGGCCGCACGGTTTATTTACGGCCCGTTAAAAGGCTGTATAGTTTATTTACGGCCCGTTAAAAGGCCGTATAGTTTATTTTACGGACCGTAAAGCAAGGCTTACGGCTAGCTTGGGGCACTGTTTGGAAGGTAGCCTAGAGGGCACCTCGGGAGGGATTTTCTATGTATTTTCTTACCCCTTTTATAGTTCTATTGAGGCAATTACGGAGGCTATATATAAGTGGTTCCATTTTCCAAGTACCGCTAGTGTATAATTATAGCACCTGTTGTACTAACCACGTGCTTACGCGTTTGATACACTAAGTACGCGTTTACGCGTTTGGTATACCCACTTACTTACGCGTCTAGTGCACTCCTAAAACACTAGCTAGTTAGGGGGGAGGTGCGTTAGTATATAGACTATATAGCCCACCTTAATAGAACCGATAGTCACCACCGTCTAAATGAGTATACGATACTATACGTATTTCGTGCCCCTAGACACGACTTACTTATACTATTAAATTGGTACCGATATTAATATTCCCATATACTAGCTCTAGTATTATAATATGCTATATAGGGTAGATCTTTATTTTCTCTAGTAAATCTAGTCTATATATAACTTTTAAGATCTTTGCTTTAACTGTAAATAGTCCTAGTTTAATATAGTCCAACTTTTTACTTAGTTATTAACTCTTAAAATTTTTGTATAGTAACTATACTTTATCTCCCTCTTAAGATCTGGTCCCTTAGATCTCTTAGTATTATAGTACCTTTTTATTCTTTCCTATACTAGTTTAGCTGTTTCCTTAAGGTATACATAAAGATTTATTAAATTTTCTATTCTTTTTTTAGCTATGCTACTTGTTTTCTTTACTTATTATAGCAATAATAATATTCTTGGTTTATATCTATAGTTCGCCTTAAAAGGTAATGTACCTATCCCTTTCTATAGTGTAGCGTTATATATAAACTACGTAACTGGTAATAACAATACCTAGTTGTTCTATACGTGATTAATATAATGCCTTAGGGTGTGTTCGGTTGCAAATTGCCTCCGTTACAGAATCTGTTCAATCTGTGCGTATTTTAGCGTCGCCCGTTTTATAATTAGTGGCGGCTACTACCGTGGCTTAGTTAAATCTGTAATTGAGTCGATCGTTCGGTAAGCCTCCAGATGAGGCTCCAGATTTAACTTCGCATGCGTAATTGATTTTGGTGAGCGATTTGAGTAATACCTTCTACTACTAGGCCTCTATCGCGACTCACTGTTTTGGTGTAGCAATGGAGCCTCCTCCTCAACCAACACCCTCTCGTCGGTCGACGTTTACTACTACACCTACGCCAACCTCCCGTACGAGCCGCAGTAGAGTTACCGCGACGCCCACGACGCCCGCGACGCCCGCAACGCCCGCAACGCCCACAACGCCCGCGACGCCCGCGGGGCACAGGAGGGGGCGTATAAGATGGACAAGTGAGATGGAGGAGGCAATGCTAGAGGGCCTTATTAAGGCCGTTAATAAAGGATATCGCGTAGATAGCTCTTACAAAGCTAACGGCTGGAAGATTGCTCTTACTTGTACAATTGCTGTTACCCAGTAGCCTATTACTCTTAAGCAAATTAAGAGCAAGTATAATAACCATAAGAGGGATTGGAAGGTATAGATAGAGCTCTGCGGCCTCTCTGGCTGGGGGTGGGACGAAGCCAAAGGCGTACCTGTTGCCAGTAAGGAAGTTATGGAGACCTACTTTAAAGCCCATCCTGAAGCTATAAAGTTTCGTAATATACCGCCTGCCTTCCTAAATCTACTGTAGGAGCTATTTGAGGGAGTCCTAGCAACAGGCAGTTATGCGAGGTTAATTAACAAAGCAATTAAGAGCTATATAGATCCTAAACTTCTCTCAGCAACGGCCTCGCAGGCGTTAGGTTTAGTAGATAAAGAAGCTAAGGATAAGAAAGATAAGGAGGAAGTAGATAAGGCCTCTAAGTTAAAGTCAGCTCGTAGCTCTATTAAAGGCCGTTAATTAAGCTTACCTTTAACTAAGCGCCCTAGTCCTCCTAGTGCATCCAGATCTTCCTCCTTAACACTAAGCCGACCTTCTTCACTAGCTATACGGAAGCGGGCTCTTAAGCAGGCTGCTAGAGAAGTTAAATCTAATATAAAGCGCTAGCGAGGAAGACGGCGAGTTGCAGAGACACTAGAGGAGACGGTAGAGAAGGTAACAAAAGAGATAAGGGCTATAAGAGAGTTAATCGCCCAGAAGTCTCCTCAAGAGAAGGCCTCTGCAGAATTTATCTACAAGTTTAGTCACCTAGATCCTATAGAGCAACTAGCTGTTTTGCGAGCTTTTAAAACAGAGTCTACTACCAAATTGTTTCTTATAATGGCTAGAGTTAGAGAGCTTCGGCGAAGCTTAATTAACAATATTTTGGCTGGCAGGAAGGAAGACGCGTAGGAGAGTAAGCTTTGGGTAAGATTTTGGGTAAGATCTAAGTCGCTCTTTAGAGCCTTTCTATATAGGCAATTAGTGAGCAATATAAAGAGGGAAACTATATAGATTTCTATAGTAAATACACCCAAATCTACTATATAATCTTAATTAATTGGCCTGCCAATTACCTGGCAGTAACTCTCCTATATAAGCTCCGCAATCTCATCGCGTCTTTAGTTTATAACTACATTGCTTTCTACCTCTGCGAGCCTTGCGTCTTCCTTATCTATAACCTTATCCTCTACCTCTAGATCGCTATCTAGATCATCTGGATTATTTATATTTATAAAGTTATAAACCGCAGCTAAGGCGTACACTACATCCACCTGCGTACTTAAAGGAAGGCTACGCCTACCTACCTTAAAGTACCGGAAACAATTCTTAAAGACTCCTATAGCACGCTCTATGACATTCCTTAGTGCCGCGTGCTATAGATTAAAGAGCTTCTTCGCGTTCTATGGCCTTATATTTACCTGCGCTTGCTTACGAAGATAATACCATACGCCGCGATAGGGAGTTAGAGTTATAGGCGTATTAGAGTACCCAGTATCCGCAATATAGTATCTACCAGGTAAGGCTTTTAATCCTTTAGCTTTTACTAAGTTAATAACTCTAGAGTTATAAGCAGAGCCCTCCTAACCAGCTAGAATGTAGAGGAAGTTCATCTAGAAATTAACAACTATAAGAACGTTCTATAATAATCCTCCCTTCCTTCTGCGCTATAGAGCTTGCCTTATATACCCGCCTGCTATAGAAATAGGTAGATAAGTACTATTAAGAGCTCCAATACAATTAGCAAAGAAAGGATATCGTTTAGGGTTATTAGCAATCTTTTCTAGAGTAAAGTTCCTAGGAAGCCAAACGACTTCCTTATATAGTTTTAGAAGGCCAGGAAGGACTTTATACACGGCTCTATAAGGCAGTAAATTAGTACTAGAAGTTTAGCTAGCAGGTAAATACTTACTAGTAGATCGTTGCAGATAAGTGCTAAGTTACCTTACTTAGTAATCTATATAACGAATTATTGCTAAATATTATTAGGAATATTAACAGCTTCTTAGCCACTAATAGAAGCTTCGTGTCCTTTAAGTCGCCGTGTAGTTATAACCAATCGAGAAGCTTCCTGAACGCCTCAGGCCTCATACAAGTAATATTTAGAAGTCGTTACTCGTGGCCGTAGAGTAACTGCGCCGTCCACTTCGTTCCTCGCCATATATCAGTATGCTAAGTATAAACGCCCCCCAGAAACAAGCTCATCGCGATCAAGAAGGTTAAGATAATAACATTATATAAGGCTTGCAGATGCGACTGCAGTATCGCGATTAGGGTATGTGGAGTTGGCATATTACAAAAAGTCGTCACTTTGGCGTGTATGCGAGAGCTCCAGATTGAAATGGAATATGTAATAGGAGCTTAAAGCTACATATTGAAACGGTGCCAAGAACCTCATTTTAACTACTATATACGGTATAGCTTGCGAATTTGACGCGCTTACCGATATGGAGGTGCTTCAGATTCAAACGGTGTCAGATTTACCGAACAACACCCTCATATTCAGATTTGAGCTCCATTTCGGTTACAATATGGAGCCTCCATATTGAATATAGAGCTGCAACCGAACGGCCCCTTAAGTACTGCTCTAACGTTTAATTTAGTCTTTTGTTTATCTATTAGTTTGTAAATAATATACAGTTAATATTGCTGCTTAAACCCCTTGTTCTGCTAAGAATACCTCCTAAAATGCTGCTATAAATCTTAGATCTCTGTCTAATATAATCTTTATTAGTGCTCCGTGTCTTACAAATACTTCCCTAATATAGATTTTAGCTATATCTTCTACTAAGATTTCTTCTATATATACTATAAAGTAGCACTACTTGGTTAACTTATCCACTATTACTAAGATTGCGTTATAATCCTATTTAATAATAGGGTTTTTTTTAACTTTAGTAACTTTATAATAAAGTCTCATAACATAACCTCCTATGGTCTCTCTAGTGTTTTAATAGGTTATAGCCCTCTATACGGCTTATACCTTATTAGTTTGTTTCCCTAATAATCTAGACATTCCCTTATAACTTATTTTGCTAGTCCTTAGATTCCTTAAATAATATACTTTTCTTAAAGTCTTAACACTAAACCTATAGCTCCGTTATGTCCCTATATTATTCCTTTATAAAAGTCCTTTATAAACTCTTTCGCTACCAACTTTAGCATATATATAGCATCTTGGTACTTATACTGCTCTAAGTCTAAATCCTCACTCTATGCTTCTTAGATCTTTTGTAACTATTTACTTTCTAGTGTATTATAAACTTGTTCTAGTCCTTTAGTTGTAGCCGCTAGCTTTAGATATTTGTACCTAATTAATTTGTCTTTGTCTTTTCTTAGTATAGCTCCTAATGGCTTTTCTTTGTTTTATAACTCTACCTTCCTACTAAGTGCATCTACTCCTGTATTTTCAGTACCTTTAGCATACTGAATTTTAAAGTAATATTCTATAAGCATTTCCGCCTATTTAACTTATCTGCGGTTAAGTTCTTTTGTAGTTAGGAACCCTACTAGGTTTTTATAATCCGTTTTAACCATAAATAGTTTCTCCGTACCTTGTAAAAATGCTCTCTATTTCTTAAGTACTATAACTATACCTAACAACTCCTTATTGTAGATATTGTAGTTCAACTCTAATAGTATTATTTTTTAACTATAGTACGCTACTGGGTGCCATCCGTCTAGATGCTTCTGTAGTAGGTATACTCCTAATGTAAAGTCTAATATATCTGTTTCCACAACCATGTCTAACCTTAGTTGGTAGATCTTAAGGATTAGATCTTGGGTAAATAACTCCTTAAGTTCCTAAAATAGTTTCCTTTGCTTACTACCATATATCCACAGTTCCTCTTTCTTTATAAGCCTTGTAAACGGCTTAATGTTCTTTAACTATTATACTATAAACCTCCTATAGTAGTTGCAAACCCCTAGAAACAATCTTAACTATATAACATTCTCTAGTTTCTACTAACTTACTATAACTTTTACTTTCTTTAGGTCTATGCTAATCTTGCCTAGTTTAATAATAAATCTAACAAAATTAGTCTTCCTGGTAAAGAACTCGCATTTCTTAATTGCTACTAGCATCTTTTCTTCTTATAGTCTCTTTAAGACCCACTTAATATGTTCTCTATGTTCTTCCTTACTTATTAAGTAGATAACAATATTGTTAAGGTATACCATAATAAACTTATTAAGGTATTCTCCTAATACACTATTAATTCTCTTTTAAAATATTACTGGTGTATTTATAAGCCCAAACTGCATTACTAATGGTTTATACAGTCCTTCTTTAACCTAAAGGCTGCCTTCTATTTATTGCCTTCCTTAATTTAGATCTAATAATACGCCCATTATAAATCTATCTTTATAAAGATTTGCGCGTTACCTATTCTATCTTAGATTTCGCTAATTAAGGGTAAAGGATACCTATCCTTTCTTATAATACTGTTTAACTATCTATAGTTAATACATATCCTAAGTTTTCCGTTTTTCTTTAGGATAAACAATACTAAATATCCTGCTAATAACTGCGACGGTCTAATATACCCCTTTTATAAGTTCTCCTGGATAAACTCCTTAAGTGCCACTAACTTAGTTTTAGTAAGCTTATAGATTGGGAAGAACCTTAGACTTATTCCTAATTCTAATTCTATTTTATAATCCTATGCTATATATTCTAATAGCTTTTCGCTTTTTAGGCTCTATAGTCTTTGCCATACTTATAGTATCTTTTTAGTATATAACTTAAGCCTCACTTAGTCTTTTTATATATTACTCCAACTTAGTACTATACTATCTTAGTTTATTATTATATCTTGCGTTATTATATATCCTTAATATTAACTTAACCTATAACCCAATCGATCTTTAGATTGTACTCCTATAACTAAGGTATTCCTAATATTACCTTATCCTTTCCTAATGGTAGGATATTAAAGGATATCTTAACTGGTCTTTCTTTAATAGTTAACTGGATTGGTCCTGTTTTAAGATTAATAATGCCTCCTCTATAGGTTATTAGATCTCCTAAAATTATTATTAACGAGTATTGGTATTCTTTTTATCTGTGCAGTAACCCTATCCTTTTAATTGCTGCTAGTAATATATGGTTCCTAGTTGCTCTACTATCCACTAACGCCTTAAACTTTTAATCTTACTATTTAACTTATAAATTTAGGTGTTAACCTGTAATTCCTTTAAGGGTCTAAGGCTCTACTACTAGCTCCCTCTAGTCTTATAGGCCTTCGCTTTTCCCGACTATTAGCTGTCTAATTTTAACTATACTTGGTCCCTCTATGGCTAATACTTAGTTTGCTTCTTTTCCTCTCTGTACTATAAACATATATTCTCTAGGCACTCCCACTACTATTATCTATCTAGGCATTCTTCTATAAGGAACCTTCTTAGTTAAAGTGTTAAGTCTTCTAACTCCTAAACTTCTATAGGGTGCTAACTATGCATATACTTAGCGTCTCTATATCGCTTTTTATCCGTCATCCAATATATTCTTATTAGATACTTGCGATGTTTGTCTTTAGGTGTCCTATATATATTATATATATTATCCATACACACTATCCACGCTAATGTGTAATACGCTAGGTGCTTTAGGTTAACTCTTAGCTTATCTTTACTTTTAAGTTTAAACCTTTCCCATAATAATCTAAATATTACTATATTATTTACTGGTACTAATATCCACATTATCTCTTTCTAGTCTATAGTTTGTTCCTTTAAAAATTTTAACATTATAACTAACGCTTCTTTTATGTAGCTTATCTGCTTCTTAGATAGTGCCTAGTTTAGTATAACTTTTTTATCTAGCCATATATAGAAATCTTCCCACTTATTGTTTCCTCTTTACTTATACCACTTTTAGTATAGCTCCATGAGTGTATATAATCTATTTATAAGGAAGTATCTCTTTATTACTGCATTATTATAACCTTTAGTATGTCTTTCTGTAAATCTAGTTGGAATCCCTAAATCCTCTTCTTATTCTAGTTTATCTAACTACTTAGCTCTTAGTATTCCTACCCTCGGCCTATTTATAACTTTCTATATAGGTGCTCTGTCCCTTATATGTCCTGGCGTAGCTAATCTCTAGTCTAGCTTCTATTCTTGCCATATAACGATTTATTGTCTAAACTCGTCTATACTTTCTTTTTCTTTTTGTCTTCTAAAAGGATCCTTAAAGTCGTCTTACTTTTTAATTACTGTATTAACTTTTTAACCTTTAGGCTAAATACTACGTTTACCTAGAATTACTGTAGACCTTATTCGTTTATCTTTAAACTAAGCTACTACTCTTTTCTATTGGTTCTTGTCCGTTATAGGTTCTTAGGTATGTTTTATCTTATCTCAAGAATCTTAAGCGTCTCTTATCTCTCCTTAAGAATCTTAAGCCTTTAGCCTTTTACCTTTATTAAGTGGTAAACTAGCACTAGCAGTTATCTGCTTACTTAATTATCTTTAGATATTACTCCTTCCGCCTTATAAAGCAATGGATGCTATATCCAACGGTATTATAATGCCCATTACTAATCCGCGTTCTATAGTAGTTTTAGTCTCTACTTCTGTTACGTTATTAAGGTTTAAGTACCCCTAGTTAGCCTCTTTTTCTTTCTTATTGCTATTAATTAATAAGTACTCTAACTCTATTATTATAGTTGCTAATAATTATCTGTATATTGCTATAATATCTTAATCTAGCTTATAGAGTTAATCTTATTCTTTATCTAACTCTCTAGTTCCTTTAAGTCCTCTTAACTCTAGCTCCTATAGCCAATAGCTTGCGCCGTACTTAGCGTCCTTATAAATTCGGTATGCGTTATTATAACAAAATATAAAGTGTTTAACTATATACTCTAATATACTATGTAACCTTCTTGTTACTAGTCCTGGTTCTCCTTACTCAGTTTCTTTTACTATATAGTTACTCTAACCACCTCTATAGTCTCTAGTATAGTAACCTTATTTTCCGCAATTTATATAAGCTCCTAATTTAAACCAACTTTCTTATTATAGAGTCCGCCTAAATATTATCTGTTAATAAGATCCCTGGTTTAGCCTCTGCTCCTTAATCCTATAATTACTTAATCTTTAACCTTTAGGTTTCTATAGTTTCTTATTCTATTTCTTAGATTCTTTAGTATTGCTTAAGTCCATTAGCTTTAGCCTACTGTTCTATAGTTTATAACTCTATGTCTGTTAATGCGTGCTCTACGTCTTATATAATTATAGAACTCTATCTTGCCCTTTTTTAGCTTGTTCTCTCTAATAGATCCTATTATTAATCTTTATTAACTAGTCTATTAAGTCTCTTAGACTTTCTGCATCTTCTATTAGGATAATTACGTCCTAGACTTTAGCTTTAAGTCACTATTTATACTATACTATAAGCGCCTTATTATTCTACTTAACCTATATTATAAGTGTTTGAAACTGTGTTATATACTTAATTGCTAAAGTACGTTGTACTAAGTTTTAAAGTTTCCTTTCTGCTGTAGTTGTTGCTTCTAGGTCTCTAAATATCTGCGTTAGTCTCTTTAAGAACCCGTTCTAGCTAGTAAACATATACCATACTTCCTAATTAGTAGTTGTTATCCTATTTAGTTGGATTTTAGTAAGGTAAGGTTTAAACCACTTAAGTGCTCTTCCGGTTAAGAATAGTCCTATATATACTACTTAGTCTACTAACGTTGCCAACTTTGCTCCTTTCTATATAACCTTAAAGTGCATTTGCGTAAGGAACCCTTTAGGCTTTAACTTCTCCCCTAAGAATCGTTTAATTAAGGGTAGCTTAACCTTAGCTACTCCAATTCCATTAATTTGCTCTTTAAGTATTTAATTGTTATCTGTTAATTAATTAACTATTTCCTGTAACTAACCTACTGTAACTAGCTGCGAATCTATATCCCATATACTAGTGTCTCCTCCTAACCCTAAGGTTGTAGCTACTGTGGATAGTATTGTAGCTGGTACTTTCGGTGGCATATTATTTGACTTTATTAATACTATAACCTTAGTAGTAAATGTATAATAAAGCCTTATGGGAAATACCACGGTAGACTTGCTAATAGGCTGGGTATATAGGTAAACAGAAAGTTAACAATATAAGAGTATAAATAATATAACTGGTGGAGTAGTTGCCTAATAGATTAACTCCAACTATATTCTAAGATTTACTATAAGGAAAGGAACTATCTAGATAGGGACTGTGGTCCTTTAAATACACATCTATGCTCCTAAGAAACTCTCCTTGTACGTAAAGTACGTATTATACGTATTATATGTACGTTCTGTTTATACATCACATACCCTACGTACAATATTATGTAACTCGCTTACTATTTCTCGTTATATAGTTCCACGGGTTCCATTCTGGACCGTGCCCTTATTAACCAACTAGCTTCCTCCAACTCTTCTCTAAGTAGTCATAGCATTGTACTTAAAGCGTCCGTAATAGGAGAAGTATAAACACCCTAAACATAAAGCGGACTTAAAGGGGTAACACTATACTATACTATAACGTTAGAAAAACCTAGATTCCGTATAAAGGAACCTAATAAGTATAATAGTAATAGTCTCTAGAACTGCAATTGTTTTATCTATTAATGTAAAACTAAGTTTTAGCTGGACCCAAAACGTTACTCTATTAAGTATAATTAGACACTAATTACTTCTACCTTCCTATATGGCACTATTAAGAGTTTATAGATATACTATAAGAAGAAACTTACTACGCCCCTTAAATTTAGTAAACTTAAGTTTTGGTTAGTTAATTAAATCTAAAACCCTACTAATTAAGGGATGGATTATAACTAGCAATACTATAACGCCAAATAGTAAGAAGGCCAGAGTGTAGTCTAGTTTATAAACTACTTCGAAGAGCTAGAAGATAATATACCCTACTTAGACCTATAGGATAACGCTATATAACTTTACTAGCTACTTGCCAAGTTATAACCTAAGATTTAATAGGCTATATAGGAGAAGGGCGAAATTTCTACCTTTTAAGAAAAGCTTATCTTTAAAGCTACTTAGATTAAGAACGGAAAAGAGACTATCTGGGTAAGTAAAAGGAATAAGACGCTAATAATAAAGAGTGTAAAACTAGACCTAGCTTTAATAAAAGGGGCAGATTCTAACCTAACCACTCTATAGAAGGACAACGTAAGTAGGCTTTATAATTTTAGAGCAATACTAGTTAACCCTAAAATAATAATAGGCAGAAACCGTAGAACTAAGAGTTATATAGCTATTATAACTGCGGCAAGAAAGGCCATATATAGCGCTTCTGCTGGCAAAAGAAGTAAGAGTTAGCTTAATTAGGAAAAGAGGGAGCCTAGTAGACCTTTACTCCCTTATACTAGGCTAGGAAAAGAAGGAGGGGGTAAGCTACCATATGGTTAATCCCGTCTCCATTTAAGTTAATAATAAATAGGTAACGTAAGACTGTTTTATAGATAGCAGTATAACTATAGAGTTTATTTCTTAATTACTAGTAAAAGATTTGGATTTGGACCTTAGTGGCTTATAAATGCGCACTATTTAAAGCATTAGAGGCCACTAGATTCTATACTATAGGGAATATTAATACTCTTTTAAGGTATACTTGGCACTTGTTATAGCGATAAAGTGGTAAATTTAAAGCGATATATCGGATATTGGGAGCCGGTGTGTATTTATATAGGAGGAGAAAGGAGATACGTAGATTGTATCGCTATAACGGGATTATCGCTATATCGGGTATCGCTATAGCGGGAGGTGACTGTAAGTTAGAATATTACGTGAATTTGAGTTGTTTGCATCTGTATCGCCAAAATCAAATTATTAAAATATAATTCCTATGGCACACCTCGATTGCGCAGTACTTTGTGAGGCGCCATGTGAACTTATCTAGGTGCTACTACATCTGCTTGACGTCCACGAACTGCCTGTCTATGAACTGCCTCCGCGAGCACACCCGCGCTCGCGCCTGCGCTCGCACCTGCGCCTGCGCCCACACCCACGCGTAGTATACCCGGTATTCTGTTCAAATGCTAATGGCTCGTAATAAGTCGATATATCAACGCAAATAGAGCCACGGTGGCCGCGGCGGCGCTTAACAGTTAGAGGTTAGGGTGAGGAAAGGTAAGGAGTAATGTTTTCCGTGTGGTGCGACGGTCATGCGACGGTCACGCGACGGTCACGCGATGGTCACTCGACAGTCGCGCACTAATGCAGATGCAAATAACTCAAATTCACGCAATATTCTAACTTAATCAGGAAGGATCTAAACTTAATCAGTAGGGGATATCTATATATTAATTAGGGGGTATCCGTATATTAATTAGGGGGTGTCTACCTACTACTATCTATGTTTTATTACCCTATAGATCCTTATTAGCTGCTATTTTAATATAACTAGCCTACTACAATATAGGCCGGTATCTAGTTATAATAAATTAATTACTAGCTAGTTGTTTTATTTAGATTTTTAGGTTATTATTTAGCTATAGCTTAAGCGCGTACTAGAGATACTTAGTTAATTAGGCTTATTTAAAGTTTTTATAGGTATTAATAGGGTAAGTATAAGACGTATATTATATAAGGCTAAAAATGCCGTTCTTTATAAGTGTGATTTATATATAAAAGGGACAGCTATATTTGCCTAGCTTATAGTAGGCATACTAACCAGATTTATTATTATTTAGTATAGTGTAACGTGTTCCGCACTATATCGCTATATAGCTAAAAAGATAGAGAGAGTACTTGTAAACTTAAGTGTCTCTTACGGGATCTAATATATACTCTTATATATAGGTTTTAGATACTAATTAAGTTCGATAATTACAACTATAATTTAGCTAGCGGCTTTATATATAGTCTTAAAGGTCTTACTAACTTTAAATATTATATAAAATAGTATATAAGAAAAATATAGCTATAGGAGTAAGTAGAAGGTAAAGGTTATTAATAATACTAGTAATAAAAAAGAGAATATATAAAATGACGCGTTCTCCATACTTATAGTAGTACTATACTTTAAAATTTCAGAGATAGTTTAGCTAAATATATTCTACTATAGTATAAATATTATATTTTAATATTATATTTAATAGCTATAACCCATAAGGTGCCTTGGTTACTACTATAAATCCTTTTAATTAGATAGAATCCTTTTATTATAACTAAGGCGCCTTATAAGTTAGATTTTACATTACTATATTAAATAGTAAGTTATATAATAGGTAAGCATAGATTTAAATTTAGGATATCTATATAACTATACTAGTAGCTTTAGTACTACCCCTTATAAGGGCGCGAAGAGACTTTAAAAAAGATTTAAAGGAACGATATAAATTCTATCTAAATCTAAGGGTGTATAGCTTTTATAGAGAATAAGATATTATATAAAAAAGATAATGGAATAACGCGGGAATCTTATAATAAATAGTTAGGGGTTTTAGCAGTCGATGCGTATATATACGCATATAGTCTTTAACGGACTTTGATGGAATTTGATTAATCTATTAAAACTTAGTAGGAATCGCTTAAGCTAATAAAATTCGGTAGAATTTGGTTAAAGCATTGGAATTTATCTATTAAGTGTTTTACTAAGACGTTCCTACTATAACTAGGCTAGTCCTATTATAGTCCCCCCCTCCCTTTAGCTAGAGGTCTAAAATAATTCAATTTTAGTTAAGATTTATAACTTATTACGTTTTATATATTTATATCAGGTAGCGGTATAAAGTTTTACTAGTTCTAATTGTTAATTAGGATTTTCTATACCTGGCATAGAAAATTACTATTAGCTTAATTAAGACGGTAAGCTAAACTAATATCTTTATAGTAGGTCTTAGCCAGGCAAATTAGACCAATTAGATAACTTTAACCACTAGTTAAAGTTTCCTAATATCTTACGCGTTATATAACTATATTATAAACATTATAATATATTTTAAGTTCTTTTTAAATTTAAGCTTCCTATTGTTATATTATATATTTTTATATTAGGTAGCAATTGTTTATCTTTATATTGCGTCTATTTGGCTAAAATAGGCCGCAAAGGATAGTCCTTATAAAATTCTTTTACTAGGGAAGGCACGTCGGACTTAATCTGTTTATAGGTTTCCTAGGTTTATATTTTATATCCTTCCCACTTAATGAGAAATTTAAATTATTTAAATTATTTTTTCTATTATATAATATTAATTAAGTTAATAAAGTAAGAACTGTTACTATTATTAATAATTATAGGAGGTGGCGGCGGCACTTTATAAGTTATAGGTTTATCTTTTAAAGGTTGCAGTAAGCTTACATAAAACGTTAAGTATATTTTTATTCTAGTTGGCAGTTTAAGCTTATAGGTGTATAGGCTTAATTTCTTCTTAATTTAGTATAGGCTAGTAAACTTCTAATTAAGTTTCTTTAAGGGCCGTTAAGTCCGCAGGTTTTATATATTTAGGTAAACTATATTGCCTTCCTTAAAGTCCTCTACGGGAGCTTATCCTTTATTTATATACTATCTCCATACCATTTAAGCGTATATTAATTCGCTTTATAATAGTTTCATTAACTGCTTTATTTAATTAATAGAGTTATATATATTAATTAACTGGATCCACTTAATTATAGGTCCTATTATATTAATTTTGGGTCATAGTTTAAATCTAAGTTCAGGGTTTTATTTATAGGTCGCGTAAAACGGCGTTACGCCTATTAATTAATTAATTATATTATTTATAGTAAACTTGGCTAAAGGCAGCTATTTTTCCCAATTATCTTATAGGTAGGAGCAGTATATTTATAAGTATTATTCTATAATTGCGTTTGCAATTTTAGTTAAACTATCCATTTTTAAATAAAATATAGTTAAGAGTTATATTTATATACTTAATTATTTATATAAAGTTTACTAGAAGTCTAAAATAAACTAGCTTCTATGATAGAATATTATTAAATTAGAAAGTCTATATAGCTTAAAGACGTACTTAATAAAATATTCGGTTACTAATATTATATTAATTAAGTCTCTAGGAATTATATATTGCATTTTTATAAAACGGTTAATAACTACTATAATATTTATAAACCTTAGCTAGATCTAGATATTAACGCGCAACTAAATAGCAAAAGATATATAATAAGGAAGCTTAAGACAGACAGCTTCCTTAATATAGTTAAGCAACAACTCTAAGACTTAGAAGAAATCTACCTAATACTAAATAAGCGAGGCTTACTAGCTACCCCTAAAGAAATTGACTAAAGACTAGAAAGGATCTAGGCAGCAATTAAAAATGGACTAGAAGAGCACTACCCGGTCTTAAAACCGGGCCCCTATACGCGATATGCATGGTCTGTATAATACGCGGCTTTTATAGCTAGCTAATAATAAGCAAGAAGGAAATATATAAGTAGCTATAATCCTAAAGATAAGAGACAATATAAAGATATAAGAAACCAGTTAAAGAATACCCTAAAAAAAAGAAGTAAGAAATAACTAGAGACGGTTTATAAATAAGCACACTTTTAACCTAAGCCTTCCCTATAATAAGGGCCTTTAAGCTATAGTAAAATAGGTATAAAAAAATAAGGTAGGACGCCTAGTAGAAGACTTATACTTACTACCCCTATAAAGAATAGGGGAATTATAGGCCACTAATAATAATAATAATAAGGTAAAGATCCTTATAAAAAGGTTCTTCCCCTAACTGGCTCTAGTAGACCTTAATAATATTATAGGTAAAATACTAGTAACTCGCCTATTATTACGGACCTTATATTAGCAGTAGTACGGCTATTTAGAGAGGATATAAACGGACTAGTGGTAAAAGCGGGGAGGTGCCGGAACTAGTTAAATTATGGGATAAGGGGTAACTGTCGGTATACTCGCTTTATCAACGTGCACGAATATCACTGTATTGCGATACGTATGCGGTGTTGAAGTTGGTAGTTATTGTTGTCTAGAAGTAAGGGGTTGCTCCAAGGTCAGGTTAGCTAGCCTCGCTTCGCGGTCTCGTGACCACGTCATATAACTAATATTCCGACACTGGAGCAACTCTAAAAAGAAGGCTAATCTACACTCTAAAGTCAAGTTTTACTTCTAGACTATTCGTAGCGTATACGCAATAGTTAGAGATCTAATTAATACGTAATAGCTTCCACGCTCCTTTTACAGGTCTATAATTACATAAATAAACTATGTAATAAAGCCAAGACGTTACGTAAGGAAAGAAGGTAAGAAAACGGGAAGAAAGGGTATATATCGTTAACTTAGTTGCTTGGTCAACACGTACACGGGGCAGAATAGGATTTAGGTAGTAGTCCTGGCAGAACTTAGTAGGATTTAGTGGACTTGGCAGAATATAGCAGAATTCAGTAGACTTAGTAGAATATGGCAGAATGCCGTAGATTGCCGTTAGATTGCCATTAGATTGCCATCTTACGGTTAGTCTCCAATTGCTAAGTTGGTGGAAACAGGTGGATATATATAAGGTGTTACGGGGGTGTCCCGTAATAATAACCCGTATTGCGGCTTGTACAAATGCCTCTAAACCGAAGCTTGTAGAATGCTGTATTATAAAGATACTGGGCTAAAGAGAAGAAGAAGAAGAAGAAGAATTATTAGGGGTAGTAGGTCGACATGTCGCGAGGGCCGCTAAGGCGCTAGTGGTAAGCGAGCTAATAGCGATTTTCTATACCTGGCATAGAAAATCCTAATTGGTTAGTAGAAGTTAGGGTCCGTAGAATACGGTAAGTAGCGTGCCCTAGCACTATTGCAGTCTTGGTTACATCCTGGGAGCTCTTAGGGCTGCTAAGGCTAGCCTTCAGCTAGGCCTTGGCCACCCCTTATAAGCTCCTTAGGCTTGCAGCCTCCTTCCTCCCCTATTAGTTCGTCTCTCTCTCTCTCCT
>Ga0307507_10002569_pt1 | contig 37625 bp, 26 predicted proteins | sample 7_EM_MG_FD_207223 | JGI IMG/M metagenome (GOLD analysis project Ga0307507, IMG submission 207223) | Populus trichocarpa ectomycorrhiza microbial communities from riparian zone in the Pacific Northwest, United States - 7_EM | ecosystem: Host-associated > Plants > Roots > Unclassified | place...
TACCTAATATTTGTATGGAGGCTTGGCAAATATTCAATATTCAATATTTTTTCAATATTGAATTACTATTCAATATCAATATCAATACGGCCTCATACTGATATTGAATACTGATAAAAGCACTGGTAGTAGTAATATTCATGATCTGCATACATGCAAGAGACACGGTGTAAGGAGCTTGCCACATACAAACAACAAAGGGGTAAATACAACATCCACCTTTAAAGTTTCGTTTACTTCGACCTTCACCTAATAAACTGGATCCACCTATTTACCTAATTTGGGAATTGGTGTAATATAGCGCAACACCAATCTAGCTTAGTATAATTAACGTCAATCTACGATTGCTGGTTGACTTCACTCTCAATCAAGGACCCACCAGTAAGTTTCATATTTACTGAACAAAAGCAGCATGTTCCACTGTGAGCTCACTAAGTGAATGTATGTAGCACCCGGTAATGTCGCGATATCTGTTCTATTGGTAGCTTCCTCCTATTTGCATCCGCATCTGCACAAAGTCCAAGGGAGACACAGCCCTGTCCCACATCCATAATGGCCTGTCGCAAAGAAACGCCAGATCCCAATAAGACTCTTGCATAAGATGTTAAATCTGTACGAGCACTTAGGCCACTGCCCTACCGACCCAATGGCTTACAAGAAATGGCTCGTTAGCCCACTTAGCCATTCTAATTGGTCAAATATATAATGGTGAGTGGAAATTCATTTCTCTTCTCCCACACACCTAGTGATTTCCACACCATCCTTCAGAAGGGTTAGTAACAATACAAATGAAATTGCGGGGTATCAGGCATACTGGCACTCCTGTAGGCTCAAAGCTGTTGTGAAGCCTACTCTCATATACAAGATTGGGATTTCCTTTGGTGATAATATTGAGTTTTGCCTGGCCTAAACGCTTGTCGTACTGTTGTAGAGTCCTTCCCGAAAAGCGTGAGCCTACGCCATTGACCAACTCTGTAACTTCTTGCTCTAATGCAACTCTCTTCTCTTGAATACTGCTACGTACATACTCGAGATACAGGGGATTTCCGGGTTTGATCACCTTGTCGGCGGCAGGGCTTCCATCAGTATTGAATATTGCCTATTGATATTGAATATTGAATATTGAACGTTCAATATTGATGAACTGGATCTGAGGATAAATGAATGAATGAAGCTATCAAATCTAACTACGAGGAATATAGGCCTTGATATAGGCCTATATCTACGGGGTCTAGGGTAACTACTACGGATACCGAAGTAGTTGCCGCGGAGACCGAACGGGAAAAGGGAGTCTGCTTATGTAAGCAGGAAACGCATATGGAGGACTCCTCCAGAACCATCGTTATACCCCCCAGTACTCCACTAAAACAGAAGCAGATCCTTCCTAAATTAGTATTAAACTTATTAATATATAAAAGAAACACCTTATAATCCTCCAAGTATATTATAGGTCCTATTTAACCTCTCCCTAAGCTATAATCAATTACCCGTTACGAGCTCTACATTATTCTTATCCCTTATATATAATTTCCTACTTGGGTTTAGTGTCTATATCGCATCAAACAAGGCCTAGCTGCTTAACGAAGTTCCTAAACTAAACCGTTAATAGTGGCTTCGTAAGACCGTCTACCACCATGCTGCTCGTAGGAACGTGCTATAGGTAGATTACGCCGCTTTAAACCTTATTACGAATGTAGTGCTAGTATAGCTTAAAGTGCTTAGTGCACGCATAGTAGTCGTCGCTTTTGGCAAAACTAATAGCTGGTTAATTATCGCCATACGAATGTATTAGTAGTAGATCCTTTCTAGTATAGCCCAAATTAGTAAGCAATTAACGGAGCTATAAGGCTTCCTTGGCCGCATGCGTTATCGCTATATACTTAGCCTCCGTGGTAGAGGTTATAAGAATTAACTGCTTACTTAACTTATATAAAACTAGGCCACCTACTAGCTTATAGATATAGCTAGAAGTTAACTTCCTGTTAACCATATCTGCAAACGCTGCGTTGCTATAGCCGTATAGCTATAGGTTAGGTATATTACCTAGTGCACTTCCGCTATATTCCCTATTGTAATTAGGGGTAGTATGGTCTGTAGCTAACGCCTCAGCAAAGGCTTTTAGAGGTGGCTGTTGCCCTTAGGTTAAGCCAAATTCTATACCTAAGTTGATTGTTCCTATATAGTAGGCGAGTATCTATATTATGGCTTCTATATGTAGTTCGGTGGGGTTATATAGGAACTAATAGAGCTTTTTTACAGCCTAGGCTACATCGGGCCGAGTCTAATTATATAGATAAAGTATAGAGCCTATTAGCAATTAATACCGTTTTATTAGCTTCTGCGAAGCTTAATTGTTAAGCTTATATGGCTCAAAGTCTACTGCAGAGGGGTGAATTAGTGTAGAGGCTGGTGCGCAGTCTTCCATATAGAATGTATGTAGGATCTTCCTAATATAGGCGTCCTGTACTAGTCAAACTAATTGCGCCTAGTGGTTCCTTATAATTTGAATACCTAAGTCTCTTACTTTATACTTATTCCTAAGTGCCTCTTTAAGGAGTTTGATTGTCTGTATATCTCGTCCAATTAAGATAAGATCATTAACATAGACAATAATAATTTGGCCGCTTTGCTGGCTAACAAAGACGTATAGGTTAGCTAGAATTAGTATGTATTTAAGGGTAATAAGGAAGCTCTTAAGCTTCTTATACTAAAGATATGGCGCCTGCTTAAGACCGTAGAGAGCCTTAAGCAGTAGGCCTATAAGGGCAACACCGTTCTTCTAATACTGGCGGTATCCTTCTAGTAGCTAAATGTAGATATTCTTGCGGTCAAGCTTCCCATTAAGGAAGGCCGTAATTATATTTAAGTACTTACACTCTAGATTGTATACGGCAACCAGGGCCATTAGTAGCTTAAATATATTAGGTTAAATAACGCCTGCAAATATATCGCTATAGTTAATTTCTAGGTGCTGCTTATTACCGCGTAATACTAGCTATGCTTTCCATCTAAATAGGACGTTGTTTTTATTAAATTTATATATAAAAACCCATTTAATGGGTAGAGCCTTAGCTTTAGGTGGAAGTTTAACGATTTTAAATAAGATATTAACCATTTAAGACTCCTATTCCTTATCCGCCGCAGCCTTCCACTCCTTCTTAAATATTAAATTTATGGCTTCCTTCCAGTTGCGAGGCTCCAGAGGTAGTCCCTTGGTTATTTTTGTCTACTAAGGCTATAATAAAGTACTTGCGAACGTGTATACAAAGGATAGGGTAAGGTAGGTAGCTTTTATAGCCGGCTCCTTCCTTCCAGTTCTATAGAGTACGCTATAGTTAAGCCGTGGCTTTAACCGTGTATAAATGTTCACTATAGGTTCATTGTCCTCTTCTAAGTACTTAGTCAGAATTTATTCCAGATCCTCCTAGTAGATATCCCTTGGGGGAGTCCCTTCCTAATAGAGGTGTCCTCCTAGATTAGGAAGCTCTTACTGGTCGAGACCTGCCTGTTTATCGTTAGTAAGAGGAGGTCGATTAAGCTACAGTGCGATATCGTAATCGCCAGAGGCACCCCCCGACTGAAAGTCACCCCCTGACTGCAAGGCCTGAGAGACCTTATCTGCCTCCTACAGTGACTAAGTAGCCTTAATTCCTTCCTATAGTGACTAAGAGACCTCTGGTGCAGTGTCTTTAGTAGGAAGTTCCTTAAGTGGTACCTAGCAGATATTGTTGTTACTACCTTCTTCTTCACTAATTGGTGTAGTAAGAAAGGTTCCTAATTTATTAAAGGTGACGCTACTTAATTAAACAACCCTATTTTTGTAAGGTAGATAGACGCGATATATATAAGCCTTTATAGCTAACCAATCGTCCTTTCTAAGCTCTTGCAATGAACTTATTACCCTATTGCCGCTAAGGGTCTTTTTTATTAATATGGATATAGGTGGGATAGCTATAGATCTTCTAGTTAGCGTATATAATTATAAAATCAGTATTACCTAGGGCAAGAGCTATTGCTTAAGTGGGTGGAGCTTTGTCCTTATTAACTAATATAGGCAACATATTAAGCCTATATACAGCTACCTTAGCAACTTTAGGCTAGAGCTTTAGTAGCAATTAAGTCTTAATTAACATTACCCTAACCCTTTCTTTAACCAAGTAGTTAGCCTTCTCTGCTATTCCATTCTAGTATACGGTATATAGGGTAGAGGCCTTAGTAAGTATACCTTCGTCCTTAAAGAAATCGGTTATATCCTTACTAAACCACTTAGCAGCTCCATCTAATCTAAAGCAACCAATTGTTACCCCTATTTAAGTCTTAATTATCTAGATAAGCTACTTTAAGGTAGAGGCCGTGGAGCCTCTATTTGATATATAGTAGATCCATCTAAAGCGTATTTAGTTATTAGTGAATAGTACCCAGTACTTCTTACTGTGGAGGCCTTCGTGTTTTAATGGCCCAACTATATTAATATGCACCTTTTTAAATATGCGATTGCTACGTCGTTAAGGACGTCTTAATATTTACTTCTTAGCTTTTTTAAGGTAATAGTCCTTGTAGTAAAATGGCTTATCCTTAGTAACTATAATCCCCTTTATACTTCTAGCTAGTTAATGTATCTAATTAGGAGGAAGGTGTTATAATCTTTTATACCAAGTCTCTATAGTAGCTTTAGTAAGCACGCCTTTCTTATAGAGGCGCGATTATATAGTAGCTAAAGCTATTACAAAAGGAACCTCCGCGGGGTTGTCTATCAGTATAAATATATTAAGTCCGTTGATGTATAGGGTATAGGCTATTTCTGCCCAATCTTTAATAAGGTTAATTATATTATAGAGACTATTAAAAAAGGCTCCCTTCCCTTATAGAATACTAAGCGAGACGATATTTATAAAGAAGTTAGGACAGTAATATACTCTAGTAAATGTAATTATATAGGCCAAGTAGTTAGTTTGGGTAACTATAAGCTTAACTAATCTAACGCCAATGGCCTTTATTAGGCCTCCTCTAGTTTGGATTTAGATAGGTTCAATTTCCTTATACTATACAAACTTCCTAATGTCGTTGCCTATGTAAATATTTGAGCAACTATTAGCTATCTAGGAGTTCTTAATATTCGTTCCTAAAGCTATAGCTGCTAGCCTAATAACCTACGTAGTAAAGATCGATCTAGTTACCAAATTAGTAGCTTAAAAGGGGCGATTAGATGTCCCCTTAGAGGCCTTATTTATATTTAAGGCTGCTCCGTCACCTAAGCGCGAAGGCCGTTTCTCTCCAGGTCTCTACCATTCAGATCTTAGGTAGGCGTGCTTTATCCAGCAATTATCCTCGCCACCTAGATAACCTAGCTTGCACCATCCACACTTATTTAAAGCATCCTTGGCAGAGCCTTGATTGCCTAATAAGGCACCACAGCTGGTTCCTCTGTTACCTCTACCGTAACTATTACCGCAACTATAACTATTACCGCATCCTTAACCGAAGTCACCTAATAGCTTATTAACTAAGGCGAAGCTCTTAGGTAAGTCCTTCCGCTAGGCCTTATTAGTAAGGTTAGCAATTAATTAAAGTAGTAAGATTGTATAGCCGTCACAAATCTTATTGTATTGGATTTAAGCCTATATAGGGAAGTGTTCATTAACGGCGTTAATAAATTAATAGTTAATAATCTTGTTATCTAGGGCAAGCTTTACCTACTTAACTCCTTAAACCGCTTCTTAATAACGGCTTAAGAAAGTAGTAATTGCTTAGTCCGATTAATAGCGGAGCTTAACGAAAGTCTCCTATATATTAGCCTTATGGATTAAGCCACGGGCCTCAAACAACTGCTTAAGGTAATTAATATAGTCCTTTGCTGACTACTTGTGCTCCAAGGCAGTAAGGATCTTATTATTAATTATACCAAGGATAACTAAATAGACCTTGCCGTCTTCCTTGCTGTACTAATTAAACTTCTTATTATACTTGTTAGAGAGTGCCTTATTAGTTAAGCAAATTAAGTTATTAGTATCTATAATAATTTAAGACCTCTTAAGGATCTCGTCTCGCTCCTCCTTTTTAGCATCCTTTAGTACTTAATTAATAGATATTGTAGGTTTTTCTTCCTGGAGCTTTGGGTAAAGTAGGGCCGCATCTTCTTAAATAATGTGCAGAAGGCCCTTAGCACGTAGGTACGTGCTAAGCTGGGTCCAATATTGGTGCTAATTTGAACCGTCTTTCTTAAGGCGTTAAATGCCTGGATAGTCTTTACCCATGGCGACACGTAAATAAACGATTTTAACGCGTAAACAAACGAATTTAACGCGTAAATTTGACAATAAGAAATGACTTTGTATATAGGTGTGGTCACCTTTAATGCGGCCTTCGGTAAGGCGTTAAATGTAGAATAGTAAGATATGACTTAGCACGGGTGTAGTAACCCTTTATGCAACCTATGGTAAGGTGTTAATCTTCTAACGTCGCAGCTTGGTAGCAATAAGTGCTTATAACCTAATAAACTGGATCTAAGGATAAATGAATGAATGAAGCTATTGAATCTAACTACGAGGAATATAGGCCTTGATATAGGCCTATATCTATGGGGTCCAGGGTGACTACTACGGATACCGAAGTAGTTGCCGCGGAGACCGAACGGGAAAAGGGAGTCTGCTTATGTAAGCAGGAAACGCATGTGGAGGACTCCTCCAGAACCATCGTCAAATATCAATATCAATACGACTTGTTCAATACTGAAAGATATTGAATATTGAAAGAGAATATATAAAAGTATATAAAATAGCTAGCTTTATGGCTTCTGCTATAATAAGTATTAGAAATATATACTCTGTTATACGTAGTAGAGTATAATAAGGTGTATAAAGGCTATAGGACAATATAAGGTGGCTATTTTGGATGTAAGGTGTCCGTTTTGGGCGTACATTTATACTAAGGCCTTGATTATGCACGGTTCGCAGCCTATATTTGTATAGAGGCTTGGCAAAAATTCAATATTCAATATCTTTTCAATACTGAATTACTATTCAATATCAATATCAATACGGCCTCATACTGATATTGAATACTGATGGAAGCCCTGGTCGGCGGCAAGCACAGATCCGGGGGTGATGAGATTTAATTCTTCGCAGAGTTTGAGATTCGTTACGTAGGCTGGTTTGTAGTGGTCCAGAAACAGTAGATCAATGTGTTGTAACTGTCCGGTGGAATGAAGTCTCTCAAGTGAGGCATCACTGGTTCCAACCACGACTTTGACGACGTCTGAAAGTCCTGCTAAGTCGACCAAGCTCATAATGACGGCCGCAATTCAGGGTTCCTTTCGAGGTTAAAGTACTGCTTCCTGCCGGCCTTTCGAAACAGCATCGCTAAAAAGAATGTAAGAATAGCCAACGTAGCCACCAAGCTCAACCTACCAAATGGTTAGCTCAAAAATGATATTCCATGCAACTGCGGAACACTCACCATAACTTGAGGCTTCACCTCTGTAATTAACCTGGTGACGATCGTCCCTTTATTCTCACCAACATTCATGAAATACTTCTTAGTTCTCGCAAATTCGTCGATCGCCTTCAGAACCAACTGCGGAGAAACAAGAATATCGTCAAGATCCGGCCTGTCATAAACGAAATGAAGCAGCCTGATTTCGCGACCATCGTCAAGGAAAACCTCTTCCTGTGTGGAGTACGCCTTGTTTTGATCGAAGATTGTCATGTCTTTTCCGTAGTTTAAAGAGATATCTGCATGATCTCGTTGCGATGGGCTCGGGATATCCCGGTTGCTGAGCCTGTTGCTCCAATGCTGTATAGTGGGTTTCAAATTGCGCATTTGCTTATTTGAGGGGTGATGTGTCTTTCATATTTTTAGTAGTTTACGCGATAGGGATAGTTCTCTACATCATTCAGGATACTTCTCTTTTCGGGAAGGTGTTTCCGCGATGAGGAGCAACTATTCCGAGACCACCGTTGCATGGGATAACAAAAGTAAATATTAACCACGTCGAATGAAGCTCATGACTGGGATTAGCGTTCTATTATCAAGTGATCCGTGCACTGGCAAATAACAATTGGGCATCCCAACTTAATCCGATTGGATCTTATCGATAACCGTGGGACGAATTGTACCGTTGCAAGGGATAAGAGGCAAGCGAAGCCTCTGAATTTATTCGATGATCACAATCTCCAACCCTCGAAACAGGTCTTTCAAACGGTGTAGCGTTATCTTTTCCCACCAGAATACACTTCAACCATCGTAGCCCAAGACAATCTCTCATGGTAAAGCCACAAGTATCAAGTGCTATAAGCTCTTGGCAAGAATGCAAATGGCACATTAAGAAATGGAATGTAGGTACGGGGGTTCCGTCATATTTGCAACTAGACCCTCGGAGGAACCTGGAGAACTTCTAAGATGGCGGTCCCTGGCCGAAGTCTTTGTCATCACTGCTTATTGGACATGCTAGCTTCTTTGGACTATCAAGTGGGTCATGCTGAAAGCTTCCGCTTCTCTTAAAGGCGATGTAGTTGGGTAAAAATTCTTACCATTGATCTAACGCCAAAGAGAACTCCAAGGCACTCTGGCCCGCCATCTTCTAATAACCTCTCTTTCCTAGAAAATTACTGGCTAACATCTTCTTGCTGGGTTGCATGCGCAACGTACCAGAGAAACACCAATTACATCCGAGTCCCTGCAACGGTGATAGGGCTGATCGATGCAAGCGTCAGTATCAAGGTTGCTGTGAATTACGGCAATTATAAGAATCGACTTGGTGCCTACCACGCCCCAATTCACACGTTTCTCGATTTTAACTTTCCCCGAACCTTACCGGTAGCACAAATTCGAAACGGTTTTGCAGAGTTTATAAAGATCTCAGCATGCTCTCATCTTAGGACCTTTAATCTGTTGGACAAGTACTGCGAACTTCTGATCGAGACTGGATTGGTGGGGCGGACGGTTCATCATCGGAGATTCGTACGGCAGCTGATGAGATCAACCATTCCGGTATATACAAGATGCTGAGGTTGGAAACGTCAAATCTGCACGAGATCGGGTTGGGCAGAGTAATTGCATACGGACATACGTACGTTAAACCTCCTGGTTACAGCTCTTGTTTTATGGACGAGAAATATCCATAGGAACGAGCTTTGCCTAAAGGACAGCCCATCCAAGGAATCCGCAGTGGCACCTGCGGTTCCATATTTTGGGCCATATTGCACCCTGTTCTTCTGGCTATCCTGCCCTTTATGCTAACATACTTCTAAGATGGTTACCATTCCATGAGCTTGTACCAGAGGTTCCTCTTCCTCATGGACATGCCGTATCTATCGATGTGGTATATTCTGCTACCCTCGCGAACGTGTGTGGGCTTCTTAGAGCACATCCGGTTATTAAACCCCTTTTTCGAGCGGGGTTGTCGATGGACCACCACCAATTCAACGAAGAAATTCTTGAAAAGGGAACTAAAGCTATCCTTAGGACGAAGGATGGCAAGCTGCGTGCTGCTGTCCTAAGCCCACTCGGTAGCCCTGTCTTCCTTAATGATATTTCCATGGAAGACTTGTATGCAGCACTGCACAGACACCACAAGAGGATCCTGAAGCAGTATCCGCGCCAGGGCGGGGGATTGAAGCGTACGTAGACTCCAGTGACACCGGGTACAATTTGAAGAACGAGCTAACCGAAGCCAAGCCAAACGGCAGAAAGAAAAGGAAGACGACATCTGGGCTGAACCGTGAAGACTCGACTGATGACCTTGTCAATGGAGGGCCCGTCAAGAATGGTTTCACCAGAGAAACCTCGAAAGCTATTTCACATGCTTTTGGGTTGTGAGGAATTGATGAACGACAGGAGCTCGTGCCTAATGGGGGATGCCAACGGCGCCAATGGCTACACCAACGGGTACGCCAAACTGAGGTAGGACAAGTTGACATATTGATTGGAGGGCGAGAAAAAGGCGCATCTGACAACAGGAACTTTATTTTCGAGTCCCAGGATCAAAGAAGCCGTTGTGTGCATAGAACCGGAGCCGTTAGTCAAGCGTTGGGGTCTGCTTGTGCGTGATTCAACAATAATTTTTAGAATTCTTGATTGGGTTTCGGAGGTTTTTGCTATAGTATGGTAATTCAGTTGTTGCTAGAGGACTGCGGGAATCGCCTTCCTTTGTGCCCTCGTTGCTTCCTTCTCTTAAATTCCCAATTACTTTGATTTTGATTGAACAGATATGATAGTTTCGAAGATACTTGAATGATCGTCGTGATAGTGGGTCGTTTATCAACAGGCTGAAGTGATGCGGAAGAAAGCGAGCACCAAACTTTTCAGAACGCCTAATCAATCATTGTTGCAAGTCCTCTCTTGGGGTATCCCCGGGATTCCAGGTATCCGTCATTTCGAAGCAATAATCTGCGTAAGTTGTGCTCTGCGACATGGTCTGGGCTGTGATGTGCGATACATGAATGATTGGCGGTTGCTTCTCTGCGAAACACCATCTCCAACAAGCGTGGCGCCGTGGGAGGCAAATCAATTCAACCAGCCGGGGACCAGCCTTCCACGAGAGCCTGTTACTCGACGCGTTTTGGCCTGGAGGGCGGCATAATATAATCTCCTAGCACGACGTGGGAACTATTCAACGTTGTTGCTCAACGTCGTTGGCCATCAATGGGCTCCTCAGGTGATCGTAAAGCATCCAAGAGCCATGCCCCCAGCTAAATTTAACTCCTGGTCGTAGCCCGAGTGATCCGATACGAGGAGGCCGATTCGAGCCGGATATCTCCCACAGATTGGACCTCTGGGCATTTTATTGCACTTGAGACCTAAATGACCGGAAAAGACTGTACCTATCGTGGCCGCGTTGGGGTTTATAAGTTACAGCGTCCCAAAACATGCAGTGGGAAGTATCAAGTAGACGTGGAGTAACTTATCTCTCGGCTTGATTGAAAAGGAGTGAACTGTATGTGATCTTCGTCTGCAATGCCTTATGGAGGTGCGAGGTAGATCATTTTATTAGGTGAAAGCCGGCTGGGAGGAGCCTTGCCTAAGGGGATATTTGTGAAACCCGTTTTAGGGATTGTCACTTATCGTTGGTGCCCTCGCCTTCTTTTCTCTCCTTTTTTTTCCTCGACGCTTGGAAGGGGCTTTTGATTTCTCGTTAGGGCCAAGGTTTCTCTCTCGCGACCGGCAAAAGAAAGTCTCCTAGGACGGTTATCCTTGTATTTTATCGACAATCTCATATTCCCCTGCTGGGAGCCCGCAGTTCCTTGCTACTATGCTTCCTTGATACTTTTTTTTTTTGGTTGAGTGGGACGACTGTTCTCCACGCGTTCTGGTACCCTCGACTTTCCTGATTTTCTTTGCGCGCAATCACAAGGCACGTCATTCTCCGAGTTCCCCTTATATACGTGGACGTGCGCAAAGCTTGAACCCTGCGTCCGTCCCTCGTCCTCCGCACCCGTCACCCTCTGCAGCTTGCCGCAAGGAGGAACCCCGTCCTTTTGACACACTCCAAAGTTCCCAAGACGATTCTGGAACGCTGTATAACTCCATTGGCATCTTACCTTCTACCAACAAGGGAGTGAGAAGCCCGAGGATATGAACACGTCGAGAAAGGGTCCGTAGGATTGTCATTTCAGGACGGACGGCGGTTCTTCACAGGTTTGAGTTCTTAATGAGCTGAACTATCAGTCACAACCGGAGTTATCATGGCGACAACAACCCTACCACGACCGTCACGACCTTCACTCAATCCTCCAACCGGCCCTTTGCCCTCCCTACCGATACCTAAGTCTCGTAAGAACTCCGTCGGCTCGGCTTCTGGCTCAACGGACTCTAGTAGACGAGGTTCCTCGGCGTCGTTGCTACCGTCTATAACAGCGGGACGCGCTGTTTCTTCGTCAGCTTTGCCACAACGGCCACAGCAAAAGACTCACTCAAATTCGACCTCCAGCGTCCCCACTCCTAACGCGAATGAGCCACCTACTCTCCCTCCAGGAAGGGGTTTGCGAAAGACAATTAGCATTGGTGCATTCCCACAACCCCCAAAAGGTATAGGACGAACAACCAGTCACCCACCTAGTCCTCTGTCCACGAGTTCTACACCAACTGGGGCCTCACTAGATCAGCGGCTCTCAGCCGGCTCAAAACCAGTCCCATCTCGAGATAGCAGTCTAAGGAAGAAGAGCCCTAGAGTCTCTGGTCGTGGATTTCCTTTAAAATCTCTATTAACATCGCCGAGTCTTTTGAACGGCAGCGGAGAGACTAGATCAGTTTCGAGTGGTGCTCTGCTCAACTTGCCTTCTCCGCCTCAAAGCAGAACCTCATCGGCGCAGGGCTCCTACGCAACAAGCGCTACTGCATTTGAAGATACTGGTGAGGAGGAAATAAGAGGGCGTTCCGATAACAAGCGAGGAGCAGATAGACATTCTCTCCACAAAGATGGCAAAGGGAACGTCATTGTTAGTGTTCGTGTTCGGCCAGATGCAGGCAGCAATGATGGGAAGCAAGAGCTGGAGTGGGAGGTTAATGCAAAACGTTCTTCGGTGACTTACAAAGGGCGGGAAGGTGGAGAATATATATATGGTACGTTTCGCAGGATCCTACGTGCCGACGGATTAGGTTCTGACTTGAGGCATTCTAGACAACGTGTTCGACACTCAAGATAACAACTCCAGAGTATACGATGCAGCTGCTAAGCGGCTCGTGCGGCGCGTCATGGAAGGCTATCACGGCACTGTTTTCGCATATGGTATGACTGGAACCGGTAAAACCTTTTCGATGCAAGGAACGGCAACGTCACCAGGTGTTATTCCACTGGCTATCACCGATATTTTCTCATTTATTAGGGAGACACCACATCGCGAATTTCTCCTTCGAGTCAGTTACCTCGAAATTTACAATGAGAAGATCCACGATTTACTCTCTAGTTCGAATACAATTGGCATGAACGGACAACCTGCGCCTCAGGAGGAGATCAAGCTCAGAGAAGATAGTAAACGCGGAGTCTATGCAACGCCATTGAAGGAAGAGATCGTGCAGAGCCCGACCCAACTACTTAGGGTCATTGCTAGAGGTGACAATGCAAGGCGGGTTGCTGGCACCCAATTCAACGCGCGGAGCTCGCGCAGTCATGCTGTCGTTCAGATTGTTGTTGAGAGTCGTGAACGGATCCCTGGAGGCGGAACAAGTTTGCAAGAGAGCAAAAGATCTGCCGTAGCACCTGGAGGAGTGCGTGTCTCAACTCTGAGTTTAATTGATCTGGCAGGTTCCGAAAAGGCCGCAGAAAATAAGGAGAGGAGAACAGAAGGCTCCCATATCAACAAAAGTTTACTCACATTAGGCACTGTCATTGCTCGCCTTTCTAGTGATAAGGATAAAGCCGCAGGCCTAGAGAAGGACAAGGCGGGAGGCGCAAACAAGGACAAGCATCTGCCTTACAGGGATAGCAAGCTTACTCGTTTACTTCAGCCCGCACTTTCCGGAAATTCGTTGGTTAGTATTCTTTGCACCATTCAGATTGGATCTACGGGAAGCATTGCTGCAGCACATAGCCACACGGGCGAAACTTTGAACACGCTGAAGTTTGCCTCAAGGGCTAAAAACAACATCGTTAGTCATGCTAAGAAGGCCGATGAAGCCCTTGGTTCTGGTGCCGATGCCGGCAGTCGAGCGCTTCTCGACCGATACCGCATGGAAATTCAGGAGTTGCGGAAGCAACTCGAGGAGCAGAACAAGGCCAAGGAGACAAGAGAAGAGGAGAAAGACGAAGAGGAAGAGAAGGCACGCGAACTAGAAGCCGAGCAACGGCACGAAGAGCAGATGCTCGAAATGCAGCTTGCAAGGACAGCTCTAAAAGAGCGAATCGAGCATTTGAACCGGTTGATTCTTAGCTCCAAATCTTTGGGAGTAAACACCAACCGATCATTTTCATCAATGAGCTTGCAGAACCGAAATTCGGTTCTCAGCAATGGCGACTTTGCCCCAGTTTCAGCCCGCTCTTCAGCAAGCCATGCTACCCTCGAAGTGCCAGCACTGAATAGGACATCCTCAGGGGCGTCGGGAGCTTCGTTTCCCTCACCTCCTGTTGGTCCTAACGGCGCAATTAGCGAAACCGGATCTGAGGAGGACGACTCTTTGGGTGAGAATGGTGATGGCACTGCCAGCCAGGCGGTGCAAATTCGTGCGTTGCAGGCTGATCTGGCCGATAAAAACCGTTACATCGGGACACTTGAAAAGAGATTGTTGCAAGCAAGACGATCTAGTCATTCTCGCGTCTCAATGAGCCTTTCTCAAAGGATTGTCGGCGGTGAAGATGGTGGTATAGATGCGATTCTTAAGGAGAAGGATGCCGAGATTGCTGATCTTCGAGCAAGACTGGATGATAAAGACAGAATGGTTGCAGCACTTCGCTCTGCTGCGAGAAAACGGGATGTCGCGGATCTGGGTATCGACACATCAGGGTCACATGATAATCGAAGGACATCCCACCACCGGAGCGAAGGAAGCAATGCTAGCTCGAAATTTAAGAGCTCGCCGATCAGTCCTGTAGCACTGCTGTCACCCACTTCGCAAAAGTCTGGGAAGGGTGTGGAAGAGATGACGCGAATCTTGGATGAAATGATCTCGGAACGCGTGGATGGGGGTCATTCAGCCAAGGGTTCACAGCGGAGCAGTCTTCGTATGGTGAGCGAGAGCAGGTGAGAAGTACAGGGGGAGGGAGAGAGAATATCGATCAACAGGGGTATTGTGGGGTAAGCAGAGCTTGGAGTCTGGCGTTGAGTGCGGAAAAGAGCAGCGATTTAGGGATGGCGTTTTTCGCATCCTTTGCATCAAGAGGGTCGTTCTGGTGTTGGCGGTGTTTTGTTTTTGATCCCACTTGGGAGGTTCAACTTGATACCCTGTCTTGCATGTCGACATCGATTCAATCTGACTGATGCTGTACGAGTTAATTGAGGATAATTGTGGAGATGCGGGCAGTCGTGTATTATTAGATGGCTATGTATAGTATAACCGTATAAAGACTGGCGGCGGGTCTCAAAGTCGAATGTGACGTTGTCTGTGCTCTGGGGCTCTGGGGTGGATGCCTGGAAGAAGGGGGGACCTGCGAGGTTCGTTCCACCATCTGTTTCATTGACGTATCAAAGCGCATTATGCCCACGCTGAGGCAGTGAGCGCTGCATCCTCTGCACCATCTGCACCAAAATGCCACCATAGAGAAGACCAAAGCCTAAGCCCGGGCCTCTCTGGGGGCGGGGACCGCTGGTGGTGCCTTTTTGACTTTGGCCTTGTTTCACCATTTCTACCACAGCCCTCTCTCTCATCTTAGCCCACCACCCCCTCCGTCTTTCTATCCCTCCATGCCACTCCTCGACGGAGCCTGGCTTGCATACATCTTGATAACTACGTGCTTGGAATGAGCCATTGACCGTCCTCATTACTGCTGTCATTATTCTCTCTTACAATTGCTTTCTCTGTCGCTTCCGTTTGCTAGAGAAACCTCCCCTAGCCAGCCTCTTCACAACAATCTTTTTTCCATTCCGAAGCACCTGCAGGCCAAGGTGCATCATTTTCTGCATTCCCGTCGGCCTACCTTCGGGAACTCATTCGATTGTATCTTTCCTTTTGCCTTCGTGCTTGATTCACAAATTCGCTCCATGAACAAAAGTCGACATGATCATTAACGCCTCACATCACGCCAAAACCATGCATGCCAGACGAAATCCCAATCTTTCCGTCTCGTCGGCGGCATCCGCCTCGCTCGGTCCTTCCTCTCTCAGCTCTGCATCCTTTCTATCTCCAAGGATGGGCTCTCACCGCGCCTTGCTTTCACCATCTCCCCCACCTTCTCCGAGCCTGCCTTCTCTAATCCCCCGTCATGGCAAGAAGGCTTCCTCGAGCCATTCCCGCCTGGTGCGAAGACTACTCATAGCTTTCTGTGGTGTCACAGTTATAGTGTGGTTAGGTGTTCGCCGTCTCTTATCTACTGAATCATACTACCCCAGTGAATACTCTGGCGAAGTTGGAGATGGAGACTATGAAATGGTCGGGGGCAGCCTCCTTCCCCAGGATCCCTCTGCTGTCATCGTGACGGATAAAAATGGTAAATCTAAATGGACCATTTCAATACCTTCAAGCTACGACTTTCCTTTACAGCCGGCGCAGTACCTGGAAATATGCTCTCAGTCTATGGAACTTTCACGCCACCTTTCCGAAACCGGAAAGACTTTGTCCAAGCGCATGAGAGGTTATTACCAGGAGGACCCGTGGTTCTTGGACGTGCAAGAAGCAGAGGAGCAAGGACAGTTGTCCTCGTCGCAGCCAAGTGGAAAGCCAAATGTGCTAGTGGATGGCGAAGGAATGATCGAGAATCAATCTGACGAGGAAAATGGAATGATGGTTTGCGAGAGGAGTCTGACATATGTGATGGAAACATCAGATGCTGGGTTCGGGAAATCATTGATGGGACTGTGGATGTCTTATGGGCTGGCACAGAAGGAAGAGCGGGCTTTCTTTGTCGATGATACTCGATGGTATGCCCAATTTTGATGTTTATCCTTATCCTAATCATCATAATCCTCGGCTACTTGCCGTTCACTAACCGTAACAGGCCGTATGGCAATTATTCGACTTATTTCGCTCCGCCACCTTCTCCGGGTTGCCTCCCACCCCCAAAGTCACAAATTCTTCCTTGTCCTCATACTGCCCGCCATATAGTTGTCTCTGCTGCTACTACTAGCCATACTTTTGGCTATGCTTTCACTGAAGAATTTGAGGATGCGCGCAAAATGGAGGTGCAGCGCCAGCACAACATATTTGCCCTTCTTCGTGAGGGTTACGAAGCGCTTTTCAGCCTTCGCTCCGACGATGCTAAATATGTCACAGAGCGAACAGATGCTCTCTATGGTCCTATCACCGAAGCCGGCGGCATGAGCATTGGCATGCATGTCCGTCGCGGTGATCGTCATCCCTATGAGTACCAGTATTCAAAGGACTACCTGCCATTGGACCGCTACATCGATACCGCTCGCGAGATTCTCCTCGCCCATTTCGCCAACTCAACCAAATCACGCAAATCCAAGAGCAAAACTAGGACCTCGAGTGGCTCAGCAGAAGACATGGCCGGAGAAACGACATCCAAGCTCGTTCTTGCGTCCGACGACCCTGATGTCTACACAACCCCAGAAATGAGCCAAGCCGTTCGCGCTCAAGACCATATCATCTTGGCTTCTAAAACAACACTTGAGGCAGCTGCCCCCAAAAAGCATCGGTATATCGACGAGATATCTGGTTGGGAGGGCGGTTTCTTCCGTGATGTATTCTGGTCGCTCGGCCTATCAACGTCCACAGCGAATGCTGCTGTAGGGGTGAACAAGGAAACCACGCAGGAAGTGCCAGAACAGGCGATGCGGCTCCGCGAGTTAGTAGGGCGAGCATATCTTATGGATTTGGCTGTGCTAGCTAAAGCCGATGCGGTGGTCTGCACCGTTAGCAGTGTAGGATGTAGGATCTTGGCGGTTATGATGGGCTGGGAGAGTGCAATTAATGGGGGGCGCTGGAAAAATGTCGATGGAGAGTTCGACTGGAGAGGGATCCAATGGTGATGAGGCAATGAGGTTGGGTAGTGTGTGCGTGTGTCTCTTTAGTAGAATATCTCCAGGTGAGCATATCAGCGTACGGTCTGACTATTTTCGTATGTTTTGTAAACATCAGTCAAGGCGTTTAGTGGCATAGCTATTAGCATTGCGGGCGTATATGAGTGGGATTATCAGGTCCATTACCGCTACAGATATGGAAACAGAAATGCATACTGTTTTCTGAATCAAATGATATTGCACTCTTGTGATATTTCTCTCTCGGTGGCGGATCGGGCGGACGCTATATAAAAATGTTTCGACCAGGGCCTAAAAAGCAACCCAGGCTTCTTAAGCAAATCGCGCCCGTGACTATTCGGAGCGACGAGCTATGCAAGCCTTCGATTGGGCGTAGGGTATCTATGATCTAGGCTTGGTGTGCCCCGACACGGCTCCTGTGCTCCTAAACTCTCTGATATGATTTAACTGGTCTATTTCAAAGTTTGATACATAATGAAATGCAGCTATAGCTTGGAGGGTAACACTTGACGAGACATTAGGGAGTCTTGGGCCTCACGGTCTCAAGAGCGTGTACGGCCGTCATTTGAGTATTTCCAACGCGTTAACACACCGTGCCTAGAGCAAGATTAACCCGGCGACTGTCCAAATACCAAACCACCACCACCACCTCCCCAGCATATTGGCTCTTACCGTTCCCGCAGCTGCACAGACAGCGCCCTGTGGACACTCCCCTCCCTGCCCTTTCACCTGGCTTTGCACATTCTGCTTAAACTCTCCAATCACATTCCCCGGCGGGTAGTATTCGCAGACCACAAACCAGCCGGGTGCACTGCCGTCCCCTTTGCCCTCGCAGTTCGTCGCGGAGCATCCGGTTGATGTGGTTGATTTCCAGACCAGCTGAGTGAAATGCCCAGTGGCTTCGGAGAATTGGGCGGCGGCGAAGTCGTAGTGGGTGCGCTCGTCGCCCCAGGCGGCGACGGCAGTAGTTGCGTTGGGATATCCGGAAGCGAGGTTTTCACCGTACGGTCCGCCCTGGGCCATGTATTTGTCAGTGGTGCGCTAGAACCTGACGCTTTGGCCTGCAATATTTCGGAAGAGAGAGAGAGAGTTGGGGACGCTCAAAGCCCATGCGCAGCTCTTGTTGTGCGCTTCAACAGGCTAGCTGGGTTCTTCGGTTTGGTGAAAACACTCACGGAATGCTTGAATGTACATGCGTTCCCCCACTTCCCTGCGTAATCTGCCAGGCTCTGATTCCATGTCACTGCAGTTGCGTTATGCTGAGCACGGTATGTGTTCGTGCCGTTTAAAACCGCGTTCTTGAAATCTGTTGCATCCGTATACTCGGTAGATGTAGAGACGGGCGCGGAAACTGTTACGGTAACGGCGGATGTGGCATCAACGGAGGACAGTAGGGAAGAGAACAGTAGGGGTAGTATTAAGAGAACTGAGAATATAGAGGACATGATGAGAGGCTACTTGAAGGGATTTCAGAGGGAAAGTAGAGAGGGGTAGGGGAAGGCTACGATGAGATCTAGTTGCATATCAGGCTGCGAGGGTCGAGAGCAAAGCGTTAGGAGAGGTCAAGACCAGCCTCGAGTTTGGAACAAAAACATTGAAAGAAGCTCAGTTTTATGATATTTACGCCCACAACGCTATATTCCTGGTGATTAGCCCAATGAACGTGGTCAAGGATGTTGGCCTTGTTTTGGATTTCTTTGTTTCGAGCAAGTGAAGAGAGCATGGCGCTTAGCCGTGACGTAGCCTGCGCCCGGAACGTGAGAACCTGCAAAGCGTAACCAAGTGGACAAGCGAGCAAGCGGACAAGCATATAGGTTAACAATTTTTTTTATATATTTGGTTCTGAATGATTTGGATATATCATTCATATTAGTAGCAAAAGACACTGCAACCTGCCAGAAAGAAAACCTAAAACGACACGCCAATCCTCATACTCGTCTCTTCATCTCTTTCCCGCAACATATACTCCATCATATTCATCCAACCGACCAAAAATCCACACAAACACAAAAGGGAGGAGGGTTATGAAACCCGAACGCTATGTAGAGCGTATGTAAGCAGACTTCAATCTAGTCAAAACAACCCCACCCACGCCTTTCCCAAGCCTGCGAGCCCCACCGCTAGCCGCTTCAATGCACTTAATGGTATCTAAACTTTTGAAGGATCCCAAAATAAAGACCTGCACCAGCTCAGACTCCAGTGAAGCCGGGGACCAATGGGAGCCAACCGGGACCAGAGATTTCCAGAGTTCCCAGCCTGTTTGAAGGGAATGAAGGGATGAAGGTGGACCAAAGTCAAAATCCAAACGCGAATGACAATGAAAGAGGAAAATCCTCAGATTGCTTCCAGTAAAGCTGGAAAACAAACATACTAAAACCAAGTGCAAAAAGGGGAATAATAGGTGAGCCAACATGCAAAGAGAAAACATATCACACCAACCAAAGCACCATCCACTTCCTCACTAAAATCCCCCGAGGCATGAAAGACCCGCGTAGTCACGGGAGAAAAACCATGCCTCCTGAAAGCTTTCCAACCGCTTCAACGTTATAATGCATCATCGTGATCCAAAAGGAATTGTTAATGAAGAGCGCAAAAAATCCAGTAAAGATTATCCCAGGAAAAAGGCCACAGGTATAGAAAAAGGTGTCAACCCAGTGAAGACGAGAAAAGAAGAGCCACGAAACCGGACCAAGTGTGGGATAATTCGTCGAAAGCGACGAAAAGCCCGAAAAAATTAAGAGATCTCCGCCCGAACACGGTGATGCCTCCCAGTAATCCAAATTGACCACACCTGCTCAATTTGCAACTGCAAACTGTCTTATCTCATCCTCTCTTCTTGATCGAGCAACTTCTTCCTCGTCATAACCAAAGCTTCATGGACAATCCTGGCTAGACTTCTCAATGCTCTAGTGTCAATTTCTCCTTTCACATAATAATGCAACCGCCCTCCTCATTGGAGGAAGTTGTTGAAGCAGTCCGGCTATAGCTCTCAGGTTCTTTTACTCCTTTTAAAGACTGACTCCGCGGAGCTCCACCAGCCGTCCATCGTAAAAATGGTGAGATTGGCTGCTCCTTCTTTCTCCTAGGCGCGTGATGTTCTACAACCACCATACCTTGTCCAGGATGAGTTGGCGGAGGCAGATATTGTTCCTGAAAAGGTTCTGGTGGAGGTGGAGGTGGAGGTGGTGGTGGTGGCGGGGGAGGCGGAGGAGGCGGAGGAGCACCCATCATCATAGACGGCGGCGGAGGTTGCCCATGATGCGCCGTAATCTTCTTGCTTTTCTTCGTCTTCTTGCCCTGAGGGGGGACGATTACCATGTGTGGATCAAGCATTGGTGGGGGAGGCGGATATTGTTCCTGAGGAGGTTCTGGAGGGGGAGGTGGTGGTGGTGGTGGCGGCGGCGGTTCTGGCATCGGCCACATATGCATCGTGATCGCCCAATCGGGCTGGACCATGGTTTCCCATACCTGTGGGAGAATGATTTCGCCGTCTGGTCCAACGAGATCATAGTGTCCATCATGAACATGTGGGCCGATAATATCAACGTGGAGGAAAGCTTGCTTGATCAGCTCTTCCATTCCCTATACGACCGAGTTAGTTGTTTCTCATAGCTAAAGGTATACCGAAGTGGCTCATATCGTACCTTCCAAGACTTGCATAGGTGCCATGGGAAGCTAAACTTGCGGCCAACTGCGTCCTTGAACTTAATTGGTGCCTTCACCTCGTCTGGCTTTGGTTTATTTCTCTCTGCCTCCTCTTCTGCAAGCTTTTTTGCCTTCTTGGCATCCTCTTCTGCAGCCTTTTTCGCCTTCTCCAATTCTTCGGCAGCAGCTTTGGCCTCCGCAAGCGCCTTGTCATGAGCCGCCTTGGTCTCCTCGGCTTCCTTTGCAGCTTTAGCTTCTGCCTCTTCCCTAGCTTTCTTGGCGGCCGCCAGAAGTTTTGCCGCAGCCTCCGAGGCCGCTTGCTTTTCTGCAGCTTCTTTAGCCGCTTTCGATTCGGCCTCAGCCTTTTCTGCGGCGCGTGCCGCCTCGGCTGCTGCCTCCCGTTTAAGTTGTTCGTCCTTTTGAGCAAGAATAAGTTTCTCGAGCTTGGCTAGCTTGTCCTCATCTCCTTTTCTCTTGGCATCGGCTGCCCTCACCACTGCTTCCTCAGCGGCTTTCTTCTTATCCTCTTCCTTTCTGACGCGCGCCTCTTGTTGATCGAGAAGAATCTGCTCCAATTTGGCAAATCGCGCATCTTCTTGCTTCTTATCTTCCTCATCACGTTGACCAAGAAGCATTCTTTCGATTTTCTTGAGTCTAGCGTCTTCCTCTTCCTTCCTAGTGTCCGGTGGAGGTGGTGGAGGCGGAGGCGGAGGAGGAGGAGGTGGTGGTGGTGGTGGTGGTGGAGGAGGAGGAGGCGGCGGCGGCGGTGGAGGTGGAGGTGGAGGTGGAGGTGGTGGCGGTGGAGGTGGGGCTATTTCAGGACCAGGCGTGGGTCTCTTTGGAGGGGGAGGAGTTGGGGTGTGAGCTGGGGGCGGTTGAAAGTAGTACATTGGGGGCACACCATATGGCGGTGCGCCGTATGGATAATAGCCGTTAGCATTATAGCCGTTAGCATTATAGCCATTAGCGTTATAAGGCATCACTTCAGCACCAGGCGGTCCAGGAGGTCCAGGCGGTCCAGGCGGCATCGAATTTCGATGAGACCTGCCTGGTCGGTGACCTTCTGGACCGAAGTACCCGCCTGCATTGGTTGCTGAGGAAGGTGAGAATGGATTTCCCCCAGGGCCTAGCGGCGGCGAGAATGGGTTTTGCGAATACCCATAAGGGTCAGCACCAGAGAAGGGCACTAGTTGATTACCCGGTGCTGGCATTCCACCAGTGAAGGGATTGTAGGGTGGAGCGGATAGGACGCTGGGTGCGTATCCACTTGCAGGTGGTTGGTGTGGTACGTGGGCCCATTGTTGGCTTGGGTGAGGGTGGTGTGGGGGTGGACCACGGGCGTAGCCCGGATAATCGTCGTGTCCGTCCAGGCTGTCGGAATGGACGGACTCTGGCCGCCGTCGACGTTGCCTCGGTTCTCGTTCTCTCCTATGCCGACTGGGTGATGGCGATCTGTGGTGGTGTGGTGCTTCGCGCACAGGAACGCGATGCGAAGATTTGCGTCGAATGGGCGCGGGGCGGGGCGCGGGAGGTGGGATTGACCTGTGCTTTGTCTGGACACGCGGTCTCGACGCAGAGTCAGAAGGTTCAATTTCGGCTTCTATATAGTCCCACTCTTCTTCTTCGTCTTCTTCTTCCTCCTCCGCGGAATCCGTGTATTCGTCGTCGTGACTGCCAGTAGAATGTGACGGGACTTGGACGCCGGAGGACTCTTCTTCGTCAGAAATGGAGGATATGTGTTCCGAACCCGTCGAGTCGTCGACTGTGATGTTTCTCCTAAAAGAAAGCATGACGTTAGTATTGCCTTCATCCATTGCGGATGCGAAACTCGGCGGGACGCTAGGGCGAGATGAAGTGGAAGCAGCGCGACGCTGAACAGGGCGACGCGAAAGCGACCGACGAGAAACAGGGCGACGATGAGGAAGAGCGATGACTAACGGCATGGGGCTAAGTCCTTCAAGGAATTATCGTACTCGAGACCCTTCTACCAGAGAACGGTCGAGCTACGGTAACCTTGGGATGAGTGAGAGAGATGGACTTGACGTCTTTAGGCCGAACCTTGCGCCGGAACTAGGGTTGACAGTTGCTGCTGGTGCCGGATATTTCTAGCTCCGAGCGTTTGAATTCCAGAGAGAAATGTTTTGTAAACGAGGAAAGATGTTGTGTGCGCTGCAACTTGGGGTGGCGATGCAGCTGCGAAGCGGGGGAAGGAAGGGGGAAGGGATGGCAACCGGATTTGATGAGTCGCAGAGCGTAGTGGATAAGGGGGCCAGGCGGTAAAATGCGTGACGATAGGGCTGAGGCTGACTGGGCGCGGGGCCGTCTGGCGTCTCGAAAGGTGAAGCAAGAAGAGGTCGCTTGATAATCCACACCAAAAACCCCAACGACCGTGCGTGTATGAGGAGAGTTAGTCGTAATATGTTGCGGGTGAATTGATGACGAGGAGCGTCCCGGAGGCCGATGACAGCGGGGCAGTTGGGAAAAGGATCAACAAGAGGATAGATGAGGGTTGAAGGAAGACCCCAATCGATAGCCAGCCAGACAGATTTCTATCCGAGATGGAGGAGCGAAGCGCGAAGCGATATGTTCCTGGTCGCTTGAGCCGGAAAGTTGTGGGCTGGTGGGGCGGATAGACGCGACAGTGCTGAGGGTGGGTGGAGTGGGAGTGTTAGGAGGCGAGGGCACTTCAGGTGCTAAGGTGCTTCAGGTGCTAAGGTGCTTCAGGTGCTAAGGTGCTGGGCAAGGCGCGAGGCAAGGGCACGAGGCAAGGGGCGAAAGATGGTTATGAGTGCCTGGAACTTGGAAAAGTGCGGTGGGCTTGGGGGCGGGAGTGTGTCGTGATGGAAATGCTGCTTTGTAAATGACAATGAGCTTCATGCCTTGATGCAAGCGCTGCTGGGCACTACGGGCGCATTGGCTGCGGAGCACGCTGAAACAAGCGGGAGAGGATGACACGTACCAATTCGTCAGTTGATCTTTCCGGTGAGCAGACACTACAACAAAGAAGTCCAGCGCAGAACTGCGACTGGAGACTGCTGGATGTTTGGGGGTTGGAAAATTCCAACGGGCATGAGACGGGCTTCTGTGAGGCGGAGTCTGTTGCTGCGCAACGCAACGGCAATAATAGAGGCTTCAGGTCTTCCGACGAGTTCTCCAACAATGTTTCTCTCTAATACGGGGATGAGTCTGTTCTTCTTGGTGCGACATATGGGCTGCTGAAGGGGTACTAGCGTGGCTTTGCAGATGCACCACGTACGTGACGTGCTGGCTGGGACGAGCGGGTGAAGTCGAGGGCAGTCGGGGCAGAACGAAGTGAATAACACGACCGTCTCTCTACATCTCTCGCGCTCTCTTTATTGCCTTCTCATCGCTTCCAGGGCGAAGCTCAGAGTCATCCATTCAAGCTATTTTCGGATCTCCGTCAGTTTCGCGCTGCAAAAAATTTACCCCCTACTACGTGGCAAGCTGTCAACGCTTCCATTGCGAGTGGGTCCCACCTGCAGGCCGCTAAAAGCCCCAGTCTTTCTCACAGGCCCATACTTTTCCTCTCTCCTGGGCCCTTCGTCATCCTGTATCGAGGCTCTTCAAGGCGTCCCGCAGATGGCAGGCAGCTCATGCAGCCCAACATTCGACGCCCAATATCGACCTGCTTGCCCGATATGCTGGGAGCACATCCAAACGCCCTCGAATGAATGTTGAGGCCGAGGCGGGACGATCTTTTTAGCAGATGGGAACACGTGTGTGGGATATATTCACCCAAAGACTAGAAGCTTCGCCACCCTGCAGGTGTTGGGGCTGCTAGGGTGCAGCCCAGCCAACATACGTACAACTCATACACCGTTTCCCTACATAAGGCTGTGTGCTAGGCTTTACTGGTTCAGGACAGTATGAACACAAGCCACCCGAAACCTCAAAATGGGGTATCCAACCTTCCAGAACGATAACAACCCTAACGCCAGTGCTGCGGACTGGTTGCTTAACGGCTTACACCCGCGTCACGATACCAGATGCTACTATTGATCCCTTAATTTACGTTTCCACCCCAGGCACCAACCTCCACTATGACATTTCCAAGAGTGCTAACAGACCACAACACCACCAAGCCCCACCCAATCATTTTGTCCATTCTCCATTTCCTTAAAGGCACTGCCACCAAAAGGCCGACCAGCGTAACCAGCAACGTCGCTCCTGAAATGACCAGCGTCGTACTAACTTCCACGTGGTATGGCTTGAACTCCATGGGACGATCCGGATGCTTCTCCTGACGATGCCTTCCTCCTTTAATCGTCATATAGCACCCGCTAACCCCTATTCCTAGCAGAATATTCAGCATGGGCCCGCCAAAGCATGCTGAGAGCGCCATCACCGGAAACCCGAGGCGTGCCACAGTAATGTCAGCAACAAGATCTCCTAGCGAGTTGCCGACGGCAAAGATGGTAAGCCCAAGAATGGCGTCGCTCATATTAAGAACCACACCTAGTGTCTTTAGGACACCAACAACTTCGTTCGCGATGCTGCTAATCCATGAGATGCTTACAACGAAACCTACAAAGCAGAGAAGAACCCTCCAGCGTGGTGGTCGAGTCGGTGTTGTAGTAGAAAGAAGAAGTAGAAGTATGCACAGCGAAACGACAACAGAGTAGAGTGTAGGTTTAACTAGAGCAGAGGGTGTATCAATAGACGTATTAGCCCAGACAATGAGCACTATGAAGTAAGGCGCGGTGAAAGCCTGCAGAATTACAAGCCAACGGTTCCACTCTTTTGTTTCGGGCGACGTATTCCGGTCCGTGGGAATCTGTTCGGGAGACTGAAGGATTCGAGGACTTGTTGGGGAGAGTATCATCAGGTCAGGCCGATGAAGATTCTGATGCTGCTCCGTCAAAGGTGTAGATGTCATTGGGTCATCGTGCCCGGACAATCCTATGCCTCTTACAGAATTAAAATTATGAGCCCCCTGTAAACCTTTATTAGAATCCTCTGTGGCTGGGCTTTCCGGCTCGAGTATAGTGATTGTACTTCGTTGTCGCCGAGTAGAGTTGTTTTCGATTGGAGTCAACGATCCTGGAATACTAAGACTCGGAATTTCGTCCATTCCGTCAGTCTCACCCTTCTGCGTCTCAATGACGGGCAAAGTGATGGTAAGCAAAAACACGCTTGGAGCAGCAATAATACCCAAAAACTTTTCCCAGATATTTTTATCGTGCCAGCTATACAGCGTAGGGAACAACGTGGAAATGAGTGTTCGTGGCGGTGGAAGAATTTTGTAGGGCCACCATCTCAATGGCTTTTCGTTTTGGTCGGACACCCCAAAATTTTCAGGGTGGTACAATGACTCTGGAGAAGCGCTTGGTAGCGGCAACCGTAGACTGGGTGCTCTTGAGGAGCTTCTCGCCCAGACAGGAAAGTCTGTAAAAGTAGGGAATGGGGATGGTGGTGATGTTCCTGGGATGGCGAGTTTTGGGTACGAGTGCGAGCCAGAGTGGGACGAGTCGTCCAAAAATGGGGTTCTCAAGTGCGAAGAGCCTGCTACTGCCTGGCGAACCGATTGGGTCCCGGGAATGCCGGGTTCAGGCGGAGCCAGCCTATTCGGCGATGGTAGCCTTATCCGTGGCGGTCCCAGGCTGGTCGCCTCTGATCCATTTTCAGATGGCGGCGGTGAGAGAGAAAAGCCCGGTGAGGGAGGAACTTGATCAGCAGGTTTGTGTATACTAGCATTGTCTTCAGTCAACGGACCTAAAAGATCAATGCTCGGCACTGCACCCTTCTGCAGAGTCCGCGGATCAAGACGCATGTCATCTGCGTCGTTGGCAGACACAGCCCTAGCCCGATTAGCGCCAGCTCTCCTCACATCCAAATTCGGCCTGGACACAGAAATTGAGTCGTTGGAGCGTCCAGGTCTCACGTCGTTCGGCGGCCGAGGTGTAGGATCTGACACTCTGGATAGGAGGTCTTGTTGCTGAGCGGCGGTGAAGTTGGGGTCATCAGAATAACGGCGAAGGTTGATAGGGATGGATTGTATGTTTCTCGACTTCTTCAGGGACGCCAGGACAGCTCGAAACTCCAACGCACCAACTAGACTTGGACGAATAGGTGTCTGCGTATTTCGGCGCTCCCCCGTGCGAGGCCTACTCAACCGCATATTGCTACTCAACTCCCCCAGCCATCGTTCTCGTGCTTCTTCTTCCTCGTCTTCATCAAGGTCTAAGAGGCCTCTATCCCCTGCCCGCTCCAAAGCAAAAATATCGTCTGCTGACAAGCCCCTCAGAGGAGTACGACCACCTCTAGATGAGCCATCATCCTCATCATGGTATTCTTCATTCACCTCCTCTTCATCACCACCAGGTAAGACATAGTGACTTCTTATTGTGGCGGTTCTTTGACGTCGCCACCTCCTTCTTCCAAGCCACCAATGCCAAACCATAACAGTTACCACGTAAAAAATGTAGAAGCCCACCATGGTCGCACACTCCCAAAGATATAATTTCCCGTCCCATAGGAAAACCATGCTAAAGCTTGCTGCAACAATAAAGAACCCAACATCTCTAATAAAGCTCCTTCGTGCAACTTTGAATGGCCGAACTAGAGCCATAGATCCTGCGACAACTGCAGTAATGAACCCAGCGGCGCCCATTAATTCTCCAACAGCAAGACTCCCGCTATTCGTGCTCATAGCAGCAAATGTGGAAAACACATCTGGACTTCCATTTCCAAACGCTAGAAATGTAACACCTGCCATGCTCTCACTCATGCCGAGAAGATTCGCGATGGTGCTAAGGTTGACACAGAAGAAATCACTTGAAGCTATGCCAATTGTGCTGAAGAGCAGAGCTAGCCATAATACTAGGATAGCGAATGCGATGGGTTTTACGCGTTGAAGTCGACAGTAATATAGTGTAAGGTAGGAAAATAGGCCAGCTTCTTCATCAGGACAATTGGCTCGTACAAAGGCGCATTTATCGGGAGCATGGTGAACGAGGCGGCACTAGAGCAATATATTTTAGCATCATATAATATTACAGAGGTCGTCATACTTCTTCATTGTTCGCCGCGTACGGCGAGAGATCTCTTCGCTGGAGTACGCGGTAGTAAGAGCGCTCTGACCAGTGGGTCTCGTCATTAGGGATAAAGCTCAACAGAGCAATCGTAAGAATAACGGCTATCGCGAGTACAAAAGGTCGCGCAGAGTACTTTCGTGGTTGATGACGGGGGTGGGCGGAGATGCTGGGCGGCCAGCGCACGGCAGGTCCAGTTGGTGAGGTTGAGGTCATAATGGCATTGTAAACAGTTGCTAGCTAGATTAGCTTGCGCCTTTGCATGAAGAGCAGTATGAGGGAAGTAATAGTAGGATAGTAATGGGTGCAGACGTGGGGATTCAACACTGCGGCAATCGTCAGACGTGGCGAGATTAGTGGCTTAGCAGAATCCTGCGCTGCTGTAGGGTAGGTACACGGGATCACAGTCTCTTTAATACGATACGGTTTGCTCGGCCGAGCGTAATACCAAGGGCATCGTTTATAGTCTAGATTCTCTTTATCACAATATTCGAACACTTATGCTTCTACCTGCTATCCCTTCCCACGCTGGCGTCCACAGCTTGGCGCCAAGCCAATGAACATTAGTATTAACGCCAAGCTCTCAGTCGAACGAGAGCCTGTGATTGGCCAAACCCTTATCGATATGCTTGGACGCAAGCCAGCGTGGGAAGTAGTCATGACCTCCCGCCGCTCTATCCATTCATTTGTGCGGTATTGTAAGGTATCGGAGGTCGGGGTTAGGCTTGGCGTAACCTTGGTGGCCCCTACTTTTCGGACGCGTTTTTGAGGCCTAGGTTAGTACTGGGTTAGTATGGAGGTCCTCGTCGCGCGCCTTCGACCTCACCGTCGCCTCGACAATCCATTTTTTAACCCTCTTCCTGTTATCGTGCCCGCGCTGGCTCCTGGCTCGCGCGGGGCTTCTAATTTTATATAGAACGGCCTGCTATAATTCTAATTCTATAATATAGAGCTCTCTTCTCCTCTAATATTTACGCGTTTAGTGGCTTTATTTGCCCATACCCGCGCCGCGCTTACGCGTCTTCCCCCTAACCTTTTGCGTGTCACGGAGCGAGCACAAGCGGTGATAATATATAGCGAAGTAGATATTATTAAGCTATGTATATGAACTGCGTGATAAAGTCAAGACGTTGCGTGAGGAAAAGAAAGTAGGAAACAGGGGAAAAAGGGTACATAACGTTCGCTTGGTTGCTAGGTTAACGGGTACTATGCTACGCACGGGCAGGGTAGAGCTTAGGTGGCAGTTCTGGTAGAACTTGGCAGAATTCGGCAGTTAGAGGTCCTTGAAGTTGCCAGTTAGCAACTCCGACAGTAGAGACGGCAGATTGCGGCGGAATACGGCAGATTGCTGTCAGATTGCCATCTCGTGGTCGGTCTCCGGTTGTTCAGTCGGTGGAAACAGGTGGACGTGTGTAAGGTGTCACGGGGGTGTCCCGTGACATTGCGGAGATGGAGTCTTTTAAGAATCTTCTTACCCTATGGTCTACTTTATAGTCGAAGAAAGCCCCCCTAGCTTCCTTCTCCTCCTCCTCCTATAGCCTCTAGAACGAATTTAAGGCCCAGACGGCGCGGCTATAGGATATTTACAAGGCCTAGCGCTTAAAGAATACTATAAGGGCGTACGAGCCGAAGCAGAAAGAGTGGGAAGACTAGTGCGTAAGACTAAAAGGCAATACTAACAGCGCCTAGGTAATAGAAGATAAGCTTTTCCTATTTTTAGAGCAGCAAGTTGTTAACTAAGAATTATAGGCTACTAGCTATTAAAAACGGAAGTTAAAATAGAAAGAGATATAAAAAGATAGCGAGTAGGTAAAGAAGAGGTAGAAGATAGTTAAGCAGGTAGGGTAGCTAGGGGGAAAGGTAACTATAGGAGTAGCCGTAAGGGTAGAGGAGGAAGCTATAAAGGAGAAAGGGGAGGTATAGGATAAAGAGGCCCTAAACGCTCTATTTAATAAGATAGTTTAATAGTTAGTTATAAATAGCTATGTCTCCGCTATTACCAAGCTTTATATATAGTAGTTAAAAGGTAAAACCTTACAGCCACTATGGGGGGCGAAGCTCTTAGTAGTATTAGATAGTGTCTACCGCAATAAGGACCGGATTTAATACTTTAACTTTATTAATTAAGGCCTATTTATAATTACTAGTAGCTATAATATTAAAGGGCTTAAAAAGACAATTACTTAGTACTAAAAGACAGGCTCTAAGAAGCCAGGTTTAGTAAAGTCTTACTTTTAAACTATAGCCAAGCATTTATTAGGTTTGTATATACCCTATCTAGCCTATACAGCTGCCGTTTTTTAACCTATTTTTTAGGCTATATATAGAACGCTAACCCTATTCTCTACCCCCTTTCTATAATAGCCTTCTACTTTTTTAACCGCTAAAGTAAAGATAGCGCTAAGAGCTTTCTATCCTTTTAGTAGCTAGAGGACTACTATAACCTATATATCTTCTTTAGCAGTATTAAAGTACTATAATAGCCGCTAAGCTATTATACTATCACGGAACCCTACCGCAGGGGCCTCTATAGGAGAGCCCCGTGCTCTCGCGTACACCTCGCGTACAGCTTACGTTAGCTACGCGTAGGTACATCACCTCCTTACGCCCTCGACCCTTATGATTGATCGCGCAACGTCTTGTAGACTCCTCAAATACATACGTTCAGCTGCCACTATTCCACGCCCTATGATATTACATTGCGCCTTTTTTTACTACTAACACCTAGCCTACGACCAATTCCACGTCTCTACGATACTGCAGGCGCTGCTAAAAGCAGCATGTCTACAAGCAACCTTCGCACCATAATAGTAAGACGATATTCCTTACTAGCCACTATATTAAGCCTAAAGAGCGACCTAATACCCCGACCCAACCTACAACGCCAATCAATCCTAGGAGAATTTAATTTATTAACCCTAGCCTTAACCCCTAAAGGCAAACCTAGCGGCTTAAAAGAGTTATAACTACGAGTACCCCTAAGCACCTAGCACCACCTTAAAGATAATAAAAGTCAACCAACCTAGCAGGATGGGTACACCCCTATTAGTATAGGTGGCCACAGTAACGACCTTAACGAGATAGACACCGGCAACGTTTTATCCTTTATTAATTACACAGCCACGGAAAAGCAACCCAAAGGGCAGCTACCTATTAAGATCGAAATACGAGACGCCGAGATGTTTATATAAATAGTAGCATAAGAACCCAATAAATACTACCGCCTTCTATAAAACTACCACCTAAAGCTTATATAAGCTGAACTACGTACTGCCTAAAATTATAATATTATCCAAGACTTATAAGCTAGTAAGGCACTTGCTAATAACACACGCTAAGAAACTAAAGATAACCTCTATATATCTAAGCGCGACGTCCAACAATTGAAGAAAGCTGAGATTATACTTATTACTAAGGTTACCGAGAAGGAGGGTATAATTAAATACCTATAGTCTCAGCTTAATAAGCATATCTATAACGATGCCAAGCACCCCCTTATTACGCACTATACTACCTAAGCCTTTACGCCTCCGGCAACCTTACCCACCTAACACTTAGCTGAAAGTTAGCGTTAAGCAGCTTTACCTAATAGCGACCCCTATAACAGCAACCAAACTTGAGCCATAATTGCGGGGTCTAATATACGAGACCTATTACGGACGCTTTAAGTACAATATTACGACTACTTGGGGAAGAGTTGTAGGAAGCTAGTTGGTTAATATAGGCACGGTCCAGGATGGATCCGGTGGAACTATATAATAAGGAATGGTAAGCGAGTCACATAATGTTATACGCGGTGTATGGAGTATATGCAGTGTACGTCTATGTATAATACGTATAACACGTACCTTATGTATAAGAGAGGATTTCTTAGGAGTATGGTTATGTATTTAAAGGACCTTAGTCCCTACTATAGATAGTTCTCTCCTTGTAGTAAATCTTAGAATATAATTGGAGTTAATTTATTGGGCAACTACTCCACTAGTTATTATTATGTTGTTAATTTGTTGTACCTATATACCTAGCCTAATAACAGAACCTACTGTAGTCTAAGCTATAAGGTTTTGTTACATATTTACTACTAAGGTTATAGTATTAGAACAAAGTTAAACAATATGCTACTAAGAGCAGCACTAGTTACAACGGCGTTAACAGCAGCTATAACCTTAGGGCTAGGTGATACTAGTATGGACAATAGGGATTCTTAAGTGGTTACACGAGGTTAGTTATAGGAAATGGTTAATTACTTATAAAATAATAATAGGATACTTAAAGAACGCATTAATGGAATTAAAGCAGCAAAGATTAAGTTACCTTTAATTAAATAATTCTTAGGAAAGAAGTTAAAGCTTAAAGGATTTCTTATATAAATACACTTTAAGGTAGTACAGGAAGGAGCGAAGTTAGCAATATTATTAAATTAAGTAGCCTATATAGGATTGTTCCTAATAGGGAGGGCACTTAAGTGGTTTAAGCCGTATCTTATAGAAATATAGGCTAATAGCATAATAACTACTAACCAAGATGTACGGTATATATTTGCTAGTTAGAATGGGTTCGCAAAGTAATTAATATAGATATTTAGAGACCTAGAAGCTATAACCACAGCGGAACAAAAGCTTTAGAACTTAGTATAATACACTTTAGTAATTAAGTATATAATATAGTTTTAAACACTAGCTATATAGGTTAAGTAGAATAATAGGGCACTTATAACACAGTATAAATAGGGACTTAAGGCTAAAGTCTAGGACGTAATTATCCTAATAAAAGATGCGGATACTCTAAGAGAGTTAGTAGATTAGTTAATAAAGATTAATAATAGAATCTACTAAAGGGAACAAGCTAAAAGAGGGCAAGATAGAGTTCTATAGTTATATAAGGCGTAGAGTACGCAATAACAGATATAGAGTTAAAAACTATAAAATGGTATAGAGCTAATAAACCTAAGTAGTACTAAAGAAACCTAAAGGTAGGAAAAGAAACTATAGAAACCTAAAGGTTAAGGATTAAGTAATTAAAGGACCTAGGAGTAGAGGCCAAACTAGGGATCTTAGTAGTAGAAGATATTTAGGCGGACTCTATAGCAAGAAAGATGGTTTAAAGATGGAGCTTATATAAATTGCGGAAAATAGGGTTATTTTGCCAGAGACTGTAGAGGTAGTTAGAGTAACTATATAGTAAAGGGAACTAGACTAGCAGACGGCACGTATATATAGAGGGATAATAGTGCACTATAAAGAACAAAGAAATATTTAATTAATAGTTTTACATATTATTATAATAACATATACTAAATTTATAAGGACGCTAAGTACGGCGCAAGCTATTGGCTATAGGAGCTATTATTATTTAAGTTTAAAGAAACCAGCAAACTAGCTTATAGATTGGATATTAAAGATAATAAATTTAATATAGGCGAAGTATTTACCGATAATAAGGCAATAAAGGCAGCTTACTAGGAGTATATAGACCTTAGAGAAGTTAAAATAGAAGTAGAGACTAAGACCATTATAAAACAAGGTTTAGTAATAGGTATTATAACACTATTAGATACGATTTCCATCGCTTTATAAGATAATAAGAGCAACGTTTAGAAGAAACTAAGTAAGTAGACAACTACTAGTGCTAGCTTATTACTTAATAAAGGCAAAAGGCCATAGGCTTAAGACTCTTAAGAAGAGATAAGAGAAGCTTAAGATTCTTAAAGTAAGATAAGATACACCTAAGGACCTATAATGGATGAAAACCAATGGGAAAGAGCAGTAACTTAGTTTAGTAATAAACAAATGAGTATAAAACGCAAGTTTAAAAACTACAAGTTTAGAGAATAAATAAGAACGTTAGTAATTCTAGGTAAACATAGTATTTAGCCTAAAGATTAAATAGTTAATACTAGAATTAAAAAGTAAGACAACTATAAAGATCTAACTATAAGACGCAGAAAATAAGAAACTATAGATAAGTTTAGGACAAGAATTATTATATAGCAAGAGTAAAAGCTAGATAAGAGATTAGCTATGCTAAGTTATATAAAAAATAGAGCACCTATGCAAAGAGTTACTAATAGGCCAAGTACAGGGACACCTAGGGCAAAGTAGTTAGATAAACTAGAATAAGAAGAGGATCTAGGTATTCCAACTAGGTTTAAAGAAAGATATACTAAAGGATATTATAATGCAGTAATAATAAGGTACTTTCTAATAGATAAACCATACACACTAAACCAGTTGTATAGAAAGTAGTATAGGCAATAACACAGTAATAAATAGAAAGACTTTTATATATAGCTAGATAAAAAAGTTATCTAAGATTAACCTATTACGGAAAAACGCATAAGTTATATTAAAGAAGTATTAATTATAATGTTAAGGAACCTAGAAGAGGGATCTAGGGACTAGAGAGGTAAGCGATAAATCTTAGTACCCATAGTAGAAATACCAGTGGTTAGGTTAATTAGGTATAGATTTAAACTTAAGGATAAAGATAAACTAAGAGTTAACCTAAAATATGCAGCATATTATACACTATTGTGGATAGCTTGTGTAGATAATATATATAATATATATAGAGCACCTAAAGATAAAAACCAGAAGTACCTAGTAAGGATATATTAGGTACCAGAGGAAAAGCGGTTTAGGAATGCTAAGTATATACATAGTTAGCACCTAGTAGAAGTATAAGGTTAAGAAGACTTAATACTTTAACTAGGAAGATTCCTTATAGAAGAATACCTAAATAGATAATAGTAGTAGGAGTGCCTAGAGAACACTTATCTATAGTATATAGAGGAAAAGAAATAAACTAAGTATTAGCCTAAGTTGGACTAAGTATAGGTAGGATCTAGCAGCCAACAGTTAGGAAAAGGGGAGGCGTATAAGACTAGAGGGAACTAGTATTAGAGCCTTAAACCCTTAAAGAAATTTAAGAATAATACCTAAATTTAAAAGCTAAGTAGCAAGATCAGTAGTTTAAAGTATTAGTAGATAGTAGAGTAACTAGGAACCATATATTACCAAAGGTAGTAGAAAGGATAGGGTTACTATATAGATAGAAGAAACACCTATATCCACTTATAACAATTTTAGGAGATTAGATAGCCTATAGAGGAGGCATTATTAATCTTAAAATAGGACCTATTTAGATAACTATTAAAGGGAGACCAGTTAGAATGTCTTTTAATATCCTACTATTAGGACAGAACAAGGCAATACTAGGAATGCCTTAGTTATAGGAGTATAATCTAAAGATTAATTGGGTTATAGGTTAGGTTAATATTAAGGATATATAATAACGCAAAGTGTAATAGCAAACCAAGTTAGTATAGTACTAAGTTGGAGTAATATATAAAGAGACTAAGTAAGGCTTAAGTTATGTACTAAAGAGATACTATAAGTATAGTAAAAAGTTATGGTTACTAGAAAGTAAAAAGCTATTAGAGCATGCAGCTTAGGACTATAAGATAGAATTAGAAGAGGGAATAAGTCTAAAGTTCTTTCTAATTTATAAGCTTACTAAAATAGAGTTAGTAGCGCTTAAGGAGTTTATTTAGGAGAACTTATAAAAGGGATACATTAGACTGTTATAGTTATTAGTAGGATATTCAGTGTTATTCATCCTAAAGAAAAACGGAAAACTTAGGATATGTATAGACTATAGACAGTTAAACAGTATTACTAGGAAGGATAGATATTCTTTACCCTTAATTAGCGAAATCTAAGATAGGATAGGCAACGTAAAGATCTTTATAAAAATATATCTAAAATAGGCGTACCACCAGATTAGAATTAAGGAAGGTAATAAGTAAAAGGCAGCCTTTAGGTCAAAGGAAAAACTATATAAACTATTAGTTATATAATTTAGGCTTATAAACGCACTAGCAACGTTCCAGAAGCGAATTAATAGTATATTAGGAGAACACCTAGATAAATTTGTTATGGTATACCTTAACAACATTATTATTTACTTAGAGAGTAAGGAAGAGTATAGAGAATATATTAAGTAGGTTTTAAAAAGACTATAAGAAGAATAGATACTAGTAGTAATTAAAAAATGCGAGTTCTTTACTAAGAAGACTAATTTTGTTGGATTTATTATTAAACTAGGCCAACTTAGCATAGATCTAAAGAAGATTAAGGCTATAGTAAATTAGTAGGAACTAGAGAATGTTATATAGTTAAGATTGTTTCTAGGGTTTTGCAATTACTGCAGAAGGTTTATAGCGTAATAGTTATAGGATATTAAGCTATTTACGCAGTTAATAAAGAAAGAAGAACTATGGGTATAGGGAAAGAAGTAATAAGAACTATTTAAGAGAATTAAAGAATTGTTTACCTAGGAGCCAGTTTTTAAGATCTATTAACTAGGTCTAGAGACGGTTATAAAAACGGATGTATTAGACTTTATACTAGGGGTGTGCTTCCTATAGAAATATTAAGATAGATGGCACCTAGTGGTATACTATAGTTAGAAGATAATACTACTAGAGTTAAACTATAACATCTATAATAAGGAGTTGTTAGGTATAGTTACAGCACTTAAGAAATAGAGAGTATTCTTATAAGGTATAGAGAAACTATTTATGGTTAAGACAGACTATAAGAACCTTATAGGATTCCTAATAATAAAGGAACTCAACCAAAGATAGGTTAGATAGGCGGAAATGCTTATAGAATACTATTTTGAAATTTAGTATACTAAGGGTATAGATAATACACAAGTAGACGCTCTAAGCAGAAAAGCTAAACTATAAAGTAATGGAAAGCTATTAGGAGCTTTATTACAAAAGGATTAAGATAGATTAATTAGGTATAATTATTTAAAGATTATAGTAACTAAGGAAAGTTAGATCTATAACTTACTAAAGAGTAAATAGATACAGAAGATCTAAGAAGCATAGGCAGAGGATCTAGACTTAGAGTAATATAAAAATAGAGAAGCAACGTATATACCTAAGTCTATTATAGAAGAATTTGTTAAGGAATTCCATAAGGGAATAATATAAGGACACAACGGAGCTATAGGCTTAGTGTTAAGACTTTAAAAGGAATACGTTATTTAAGGAATCTAGGGACTAGTAAGATAAGTTATAAAAGAATATCTAGATTGCTAAAGAAATAAACCAACAAGGCATAAGCTGTATGGAGGGCTATAACCTGTTAAGACACCAGGAAGACTATAGGAAGTTATATTATAGGACTTTATTATTAAGTTATTAAAGTTAAGAGATCCTATTATAGGATAAGATTATAACGCGATTTTAGTAATAGTAGATAAGCTAATAAAGTAGGGATACTTTATAGCATGCACTAAAGAGATATTAGTAGAAGATGTCGCTAGAATC
>Ga0307507_10002570_pt1 | contig 37622 bp, 11 predicted proteins | sample 7_EM_MG_FD_207223 | JGI IMG/M metagenome (GOLD analysis project Ga0307507, IMG submission 207223) | Populus trichocarpa ectomycorrhiza microbial communities from riparian zone in the Pacific Northwest, United States - 7_EM | ecosystem: Host-associated > Plants > Roots > Unclassified | place...
AGATCCTATTATAGGATAAGATTATAACGCGATTTTAGTAATAGTGGATAAGCTAATAAAGTAGGGATACTTTATAGTATGCACTAAAGAGATATTAGTAGAAGATGTCGCTAGAATCTATATAAAAGAAGTATTTATAAGACATGGAGCACTAGACAAGATTATATTAGATAGAGATCTAAGATTTATAGCAGCATTTTAGGAAGTATTTTTAGTAGAATAAGGGGTTCGCGTAGTAACATCTATAGCATATTATCCGCAGACAGATAGATAAACAGAAAGACTAAACTAGATACTAGAATAGTATCTAAGGCATTATATTAATTACGTATAGAATAATTAGGTATTGTTACTACTAGTTATATAGTTTACATATAATGCAACACCATAAGAAGGAATAGGGATATTACCATTTAAGGCAAATTACGGATATAAGCTAAGAACATCGTTATCGCCATATTAAGTAAAAAAGACGAGTAGCACAGCTAAGTAAAGAATAGAGATATTAATAAATCTTTATACAGACCTTAAAGAAACAGCTAAACTAGTACAAGAACGAATAAAAAGGTATTATAATACTAAGAGATCTAAGGGACCAGATCTTAAGGAGGGGGATAAAGTATGGCTACTATATAAAAATTTTAAGAGTTAACAACTAAGTAAGAAATTGGACCATATTAGACTAAAACCTTTTAAAGTTAAGCAAAGAATTTTATTAGTTATATATAAGTTAAACCTACTAGCCAAAATAAAAATCTACCCTATATAGTATATCGCAATGCTAGAGCTAGTATATGGGAATATTAAACTACTAGTCTATAAGGCAGATATATATAGAGGGCAAAAGAAAGATAAATAGTAAGTTTTAAAGATTATTAGTTATAAGGACGTAGACAACAAAACATAGTATAAAGTAAAGTAGATAGGCTATAGTAAGACTACCTAGAAACCACTAAGCAACCTAGAGAAAGCTATAGGAAAGGTATAGGAGTATTAAAAGAGAGCAGGTTAGGTAATATTAATAAAAAGGAATTGCTAAAAAATAAGTTGCCTAAGGGGGACCTAAAAGGAGCAATTGCCAAGCTACTTAGAGTTATTTCCCTTATAGAAGGAGAGCTAGCCCTTTTATTACCTAGTTTGTTAAGACCCTATTAAATAAGTTTTTACTCTTTAAAATAAACCTTTTTATAAACCTTCTTAAGACGGGTTAACTAAGTAAACGCAACCTACTAAAACTTAAAGGAGCGATATTAAGCCTTAAGGGCCCAAGCGGTTTCTTTAGTAGAACGGTGGAGTTTGGTATATATAGCGGCCAACTTAGACTTAAGCTTTATAGTGGTAGACTAAACACAAGACCCTATAATAAATTACTTAGGGAACTTAAAGACTATTAAGAGTTATAGGACGCGCATACTTAGTGTTAAAGATAGAGCGAACATTATAGGATAATTAAATATTTGCTTTAGTACACTCTAAGCAAGATAAGGGTTATTAAGATAAGGGACTCGCTATCGCAATATATACTAACCCCACTTTTGTATAATAAGAATATAGAGATGACATTATCTTACTAAGCAATAGTATGGCAGCCACGGTGCGAGCATAACATTACGCTTATAAAGAAGAAGAAGCTTTAGGTATAATAAGTAAGGATATTAACTAGACTAATTAAATAAATATTACACCTCTAGTAGACAACTTAGAGATATTAGGAATCTTTAAGGACGAAGATAAAGAGGAGGGAGATAGTATTATAAATACTTTAAATACAATATTATAACTACTTAGAGAAGAGTTGGAGGAAGCTAGTTGGTTAATATAGGTATGGTCTAGGATAGATCTAGTAGAACTATATAATAAGGAATGGTAAGCAAGTTATATAATATTATATATAGTATATAGAGTATACGTAGTATATATCTATATATAACACATATAACACGTACCTTACGTATAAGAGAGGATTTCTTAGGAGTATAGTTATATATTTAAAGGACCTTAGTCCCTACTATAGATAGTTCTCTCCTTATAGTAAATCTTAAAATACAATTAGAGTTAATCTATTAGGCAACCACTCCACCAGTTATTATTATATTGTTATTTTGTCGTACCTATATACCTAGCCTAATAATAGAACCTACCGTAGTCTAAGCTACAAGGTTCCGTTACACATTCACTACTAAGGTTACGGTATTGGAACAAAATTAAATAATATACCACTAAGAGCAGCACTAGTTATAACAGCGTTAACGGGAGCCACAACCTTAGGGCCAGGTAATACCAGTATAGATAATAGGGATTCTTAAGTGGTTACGTAAGGTTAGTTATAAGAAATGGTTAATTACTTACAAGACAATAATAAGATACTTAAAAAACGCATTAATGGAATTAGAGTAGTAAAGATTAAGTTACCTTTAATTAAACAATTCTTAGGAGAGAAGTTGAAGCTTAAAGGATTTCTTACGCAAATGTACTTTAAGGTAGTATAGGAAGGAGCGAAGTTAGCAATATTATTAGATTAAGTAGCCTACGCAGGATTATTCCTAACGGGGAGGGCACTTAAGTAGTTTAAGCTATATCTTATGGAAATATATGCTAATGGCATAATAACTACTAACTAAGATATATGGTATATATTTGCTAGTTAGAATGGGTTTGCAGAGTAACTAACGCAAATATTTAGAGACCTAGAAGCCACAACTATAGTAAAACAAAAACTTTAGAACTTAGTATAACGCACTTTAGCAATTAAGTATATAATATAGTTTTAAACACTAGCTATATAGGTTAAGTGGAATAATAGGGCGCTTATAGTATAGTATAAATAGGGACTTAAGGCTAAAGTCTAGGACATAATTATCCTAATAGAAGATGCGGATACTCTAAGAGAGTTAATAGATTAGTTAATAAAGATTAATAATAGAATCTATTAAAGGGAATAAGCCAAGAGAGGGCAAGACAGAGTTCCACAGTTATATAAGGCGTAGAGTACGCAACGGCAGATATAGAGTTAAAAACCATAGAATGGCGCAGAGCTAATAGACCTAAGCGGTACTAAAAAAACCTAAAGGTGGGAAAAGAAACTATAAAAACCTAGAGGTTAAGGATTAAGTAATTAAAGGACCTAGGAGTAGAGGCTAAACTAGGGATCTCAGTAATAGAAGACGTTTAGGCGGACTCCACAGCAAGAAAAATAGTTTAAAGATGGAGCTTATATAAATTGCGGAAAATAGGGTTATTTCGCTAGAGACTATAGAGGTGGTTAAAGTAACTATACGGTAAAGGGAACTAGACCAGCAGACGGCACGTATATATAGAGGGATAATAGTGCACTATAAGGAATAATAGAGTGTTTAATTAACAGTTTTGTGTATTATTACAACAACGCATGCCAAATTTATAAGGACGCTAAGTACGGCGCAAGCTATTAGCTATAAGAGCTAGAGTTAAAAGGACTCTAAGAAACTAGAGAGTTAGATAAAGAATAAAATTAACTCTATAAGCTAGATTAAGATGTTATAGCAATATACGGACAAAGATTAGTAATAATAATAATAGAGTTAGAGTACTTATTAATTAACAGCAATAAGGACAAAAAGGAGGCTAACTGGGAGCACTTAAACCTTAATAACGCAACAGAAGTAGAGACTAAGACTATTACCAAATAAGGTTTAGTAACGGGTATTATAATACTATTAGATACAATTTCTATCGCTTTATAAGACAATAGGAGTAATATTTAGAAGAAACTAAGTAAGTAAACAACTACTAGTGCTAGCTTATTACTTAATAAAGGTAAAAGGCCACAGGCTTAAGATTTTTAAAGTAAGATAAAATACACCTAAGAACCCACAACGGAAGAAAACTAATAGAAAAGGGTAGTAACTTAGTTTAGTGACAAACAAATAAGTATAGGACGCAAGTTTAAAAACTACAAGTTTAGGAAATAAATAAAAATGTTAGTAATTCTAGGTAAACGCAGTATTTAGCCTAAAGATTAAATAGTTAATACCAGGATTAAAGAGTAAGATAACTACGAAGATCTAACTGCAAGACGCAGAAAATAAGAAACTATAAATAAGTTTAGGATAAGAATTATTGTATAGCAAGAGCAAAAGCTAGACAAGAGGTCAGCTATGCTAGGTTATATAAGAAATAGAGCACCCGTATAAAGAATTACTAATAGGCTAAGTATAGGGACACCTAGGGTAAAGTAGTTAGACGAATTAAAACAAGAAAAGGATCTAGATATTCTAACTAGGTTTAAAGAAAGACATACTAAAGGATATTATAATATAGCGATAATAAGGTACTTTCTAATAGATAGACCATATACACTAAACCAGTTATACGGAAAGTGGTATAGGCAACGATACAGTGATAAATAGGAAGATTTTTATATATAGCTAAATAAAAGAGTTATCCAAGACCAACCTATTACGGAGAAACGTATAAGTCATATTAAAGGAGTATTAATTATAATATTAAGGAACCTAGAAGAGAGATCTAGGGACTAGAGAAGTAAGCAATAAATCTTAGTACCCACAGCAGAGATACCAGTGGTTAGGTTAACTAGGTATAGGTTTAAACTTAAGGATAAAGATAAACTAAGAGTTAACCTAAAACACGTAGCGCATTATATACTATTATAGATAGCTTATGTGAATAACACGTATAATATATATAGAGCACCTAAAGATAAGAACCAGAAGTACCTAGTAAGGATATATTAGGCACTAGAGAAAAAGCGGTTTAGAAACGCTAAGTATATACATAGTTGGCACCTAGTAGAAGTATAAGGTTAAGGAGACTTAATACTTTAACTAGGAAAATTTCTTACGGAAGAATGCCTAGACGGATAATAGTAGTAGAAGTGCCTAGAGAACACTTATCTATAGCATATAGAGGAAAAGAAACAAACTAAGTATTAACTAAAGTTGGACCAAGTATAGGCAGGATTAAGCAGCCAACAGTTAGGAAAAGGGGAGGCGTATAGAACTAGAGGGAACCAGTATTAAAGCCTTAGACCCTTAAAGGAATTTAAGAATAATACCTAAATTTAAAAGCTAAGTGGCAAGATTAGCAGTTCAAAGCATTAGTAGATAGTAGAGCAATAAGGAACCACATATTACTAAAGGCAGTAGAAAGGATAGGGTTACTATATAAATAGAAGGAACACCCATATCTACTTATAACAATTTTAGGAGATTAGATAGCCTATAGAGGAGGTATTATTAATTTTAAAACAGGACCTATTTAGATAACTATTAAAGGGAGACCAGTTAGAATATCTTTTAATATCCTACTGTTAGGACAGGATAAGGCGATACTAGAAATGCCTTAGTTATAGAAGTATAATCTAAAGATTAATTAGGTTATAGGTTAAGTTAATATTAAAAATATATAACAGCGTAAAGTGCGACAGTAAACCAAGTTGGTATAGTACCAAGTCGGAGCAATATATAAAGAGACTAAGTAAGGCTTAAGTTATATACCAAAGAGATACCATAAGTATGGTAAAAAGTTATGGTTACTAGAAAGTAAAAAGCTATTAAAGCATACAGCTTAGAACTATAAAATAGAATTAAAAGAAGGAATAAGTCTAAAGTTCTTTCTAATCTACAAGCTTACTAAAACAGAGTTAGTAGCGCTTAAGGAGTTTATCTAGGAGAACTTATAAAAGGGATACATTAGACTATTATAGTTATTAGTAGGATATCCAGTACTGTTTATCCCAAAGAAAAACGGAAAACTTAGGATGTGTATAGATTATAGATAGTTAAACAGCATTATTAGAAAGAATAGGTATCTTTTACCCTTAATTAGCGAAATCCAAGATAGGATAGGTAATGTAAAGATCTTTACAAAGATAGATCTAAGATAGGCGTACCACCAGATTAGAATTAAGGAAGGCAACAAATAGAAGGCAGCCTTTAGGTCAAAGGAAGGACTATATAAGCCATTAGTTATATAATTTAGACTTATAAACACACTAGCAACGTTCCAAAAGTAAGTTAATAGTATATTAGGAGAACACCTAGATGAATTTGTTATAGTATACCTTAACAATATTATTATCTACTTAGAGAGTAAGGAAGAGTATAGAGAACACATTAAGTAGGTCTTAAAGAGACTATAAAAAGAACAGATGCTAGTAGTAATTAAGAAATGCGAGTTCTTTACCAGGAAGACTAATTTCATTAAATTTATTATTAAACTAGGCCAACTTAGTATAGATCTAAAGAAGATCAAGGCTATAGTAAATTAGCAAGAACTAGAGAATATTATACAGTTAAAATCATTCCTAGGGTTTTGTAATTACTGCAGAAGGTTTATAGCGCAATAGTTATAGAATATTAAGCCATTTACGCGGTTAACAAAGAAAGAAGAACCGTGGGCATAGGGAAAGGAATAATAAGAACTATTTAAGAGAGTTAAAGAGTTATTTACCTAGGAGCTAGTTCTTAAGATCTATCAACCAGGTCTAGAGACGGTTGTAGAAATAGATGCATTAGACTTTACACTAGGAGCATACTTCCTATAGAAATATTAAGATAGATAGCACCTAGTGGCATACTATAGTTAAAAGATAACACCATTAGAGTTAAACTATAATATCTATAACAAGGAGTTGTTAGGTATAGTTATAGCACTTAAAAAATAGAGAGTATTCTTATAAGGCACAGAGAAACTATTTATAGTTAAGACAGACTATAAGAACCTTATAGGATTCCTAATAATAAAGGAACTCAACCAAAGACAGGTTAGATGGGCGGAAATGCTTATAGAATACCATTTTAAAATTCAGCATACTAAGGGTACAGATAATACACAAGCAGACGCTCTAAGCAGAAAGGCTAAACTATAGAGTAGTAAAAAGCTATTAGGAGCTTTATTGCGAAAGAATTAAGACGGATTAATTAGGTACAATTATCTAAAGATTATAGCAACTAAGGAAAGTCAGATCTATAAATTACTAGAGAGTAAATAAATACAGAAGATCTAAAAGATATAGGTAGAGGATCTAGACTTAGAGTAATACAAAAATAAAGAAGCAATATATATGCCTAAGTCTATTATAGAAGAGTTTATTAAGGAATTCTATAAGGGAATAATACAAGGACACAACGGAGCTATAGGCTTAGTATTAAGACTTTAAAAAGAGTATATTATTTAAGGAATCTAGGGACTAGCAAGATAAGTTATAAAGAAATATCTAGATTACTAAAGGAATAAACCAACAAGGCATAAGCCATATAGAGGGCTATAACCTATTAAGACACCCGGAAGACCATAGAAAGTTATATTATAGGACTTTATTATTAAGTTACTAAAGTTAAGAGATCCTATTATAGGATAAGATTATAACGCGATTTTAGTAATAGTAGATAAGCTAATAAAGTAGGGATACTTTATAGCATACACTAAAGAGATATTAGTAGAAGATGTTGCTAGAATCTATATAAAAGAAGTATTTATAAGACACGGAGCACTAGATAAGATTATATCGGATAGAGATCCAAGATTTATAGCAGCATTTTAGGAAGTATTTCTAGCAGAATAAAGGGTTCGCGTAGTAATATCTACAGCATATTATCCACAGACGGATAAATAAATAGAAAGACTAAACTAGACACTAGAATAGTATCTAAGGTATTATATTAATTACATATAGAATAATTAGGTATCGTTACTACCAGTTATATAATTTATATATAATACAACACCACAAGAAGGAATGGGGACATTACCATTTAAGGCAAATTATAGATATAAGCTAAGAATATCGTTATCGCCATATTAAGTAAAAAAGATAAGTAGCACAGCTAAGTAAAGAATAGAGACGTTAATAAATCTTTATATAGACCTTAAAGAAATAGCTAAACTAGTATAAGAACAAATAAAAAGGTACTATAATACTAAGAGATCTAAGGGACTAGATCTTAAGGAGGGGGATAAAGTATAGCTACTATACAAAAATTTTAAGAGTTAATAACCAAGTAAGAAATTAGACCATATTAGACTAGGACCTTTTAAAGTTAAGTAAAGAATTTTATTAGTTATGTATAAGTTAAACCTACTAGCCAAAATAAAAATCTACCCTATATAGCATATCGCAATGCTAGAGCTAGCATACGGGAATGTTGAACTACTAGTCTATAAGGCAGACATATATAGAGGGCAAGAGGAAGACAAATAGTAAGTTTTAAAAATTGTTAGTTACGAGGACATAGACAACAAAACATGGTATAAAGTAAAGTAGATAGGCTATAGTAAGACTACCTAGAAACCACTAAGCAACCTAGAGAAAGCTATAGGAAAGGTATAGGAGTATTAAAAGAGAGCAGGTTAGGCAATATTAATAAAGAGAAATTGCTAAAAAATAAGTCACCTAAGGGGGACCTAAGAGGAGCAATTGCTAAGCTACTTGGAGTTATTTCCCTCACAGAAGAAGAGCTAGCCCTTTTATTACCTAGTTTGTTAAGACCCTATTAAATAAGTTTCTACTCTTTAAAACAAACCTTCTTATAAACCTTCTTAAGACGGGTTAACTAAGCAAACGCAACCTGCTAAGACTTAAAGAAGCAATGTTAAGCCTTAAGGACCCAAGCGGTTTCTTTAGTAGAACGGTGGAGTTCGGTATATATAGCGGCCAACTTAGACTTAAGCTTCGCAGCGGTAGACTAAATATAAGACCCTATAATAAATTACTTAGGGAACTTAAAGACTATTAAGAGTTATAGGACGCGTATACTTAGCGTTAAAGACAAAGCAAATATTATAGAACAATTAAATATTTGCTTTAGTACACTCTAAGTAAGACAAGGGTTGTTAAGATAAGGGACTTGCTATTACAATATATACTAACCCCACTTTTGTACAACGAGAATACGGAGATGACATTATCTTATTAAGCGATAGTATGGTAGCCACGGTGCAAGTATAATATTACGCTTATAAAGAAGAAGAAGCTTTAGGTATAATAAATAAGGATATTAACTAGACTAATTAAACAGACATTATACCTCTAGTAGACAACTTAGAGATATTAGGAATCTTTAAGGACGAAAATAAAGAGGAGGGAGATAGTATTACAGACGCTTTAAGTATAATATTACGACTACTTAGAGAAGAGTTGGAGGAAGCTAGTTGGTTAATATAGGTATAGTCTAGGATAGATCCGGTGGAACTATATAATAAATAGTAAGCGAGTTACATAATGTTATACGCGGTGTACAGAGTATATATAGTGTACGTCTATATATAAGACGTATAACACGTACCTCACATATAAGAGAGGATTTCTTAGGAGTATAGTTGTGTATTTAAAGGACCTCAGTCCCTACTATAGATGGTTCTCTCCTTATAGTAAATCTTAGAATATAATTGGAGTTAATCTGTTAGGCAACTACTCCACCAGTTGTTATTATGTTGTTGTTTTGTCGTACCTATATACCCAGCCTAATAACAGAACCCACCGTAGTCTAAGCTATAAGGTTCCGTTATAGCCTGCTGTACCCTTTACTAGCTCCTTATCTTAGTTTATTTATAATATAGCTCCTTATTGCTGCTTAATCTATCGGATCGCTTCTATGGGATCGCTAGCTGTAATATTAAACTAAGATTAACCTTATCTGACCTATAGAGGCGACATAATACTAGGTTCAACGGTCAAACGTATAGCCAGATAGAGAGCTGGTCTACTATTATAACTACCAACCAACCCACCTTCCAAAAGCCCTGCAACGGTGCAGGCAACTACAACAGCGATTGAGCAGCTAAAAGAAGAGACTGCGGCAATTAGATTAGAAGGATTATCCCAATTACAAATTCAGACAAAAGGAGACACTATGGCGAAAAAGAGCGTATCAAGACCGAGCGTGCTAGAGATAGCCACCGACCCAACCCTGGCAGACCGCGAGGAACCCGTAGATTCGACACTTAAGCCACTAGAGCTCCAACCGTACTATAGCAAGACAGAGCTTTCGGACGATATAAAGAGCAAATGGGACCGTCTTATAATACAATTATTAGACACCGAAGACCCTATATACTTTAAGATAAAGACCAAGAGAGAGTATATAGCCGCAACCACCTAAAGTCTATCTGAGATACCTGTAACCGAACTTATAGAGGAGCTGAGACTCTAGGGAATACGAAGGAAGGCGATGGAATAGCAGATTGCTATGCTATAGCGTCTTACTAATAACCACGCGCATAAAGCTCTTAATGTGAAAGAGGAGGCCTAGGCGAAGATAGCGGAGCTTAAGGAGCACCTAGATAATAGGACAGACAAGCTCCGCAAGGCCAATTAGAAGATATTAAGGATGGGCCGTAAGGTTACCATACAAGCCCCAGATTGGGAAGACAGTGAGCGAGAAAGCACACCGTTATGGACAATATAAGAAGGGACACCACTCTCTCAAATAAGCAGTAGTACGGGCTTAGGATATATAGTAAAGTTTCCAGACCCACCTACGCTTATAGATGGGAAAGAACCTACCTATTGGGCCTAGAGTGGTTATATATAAAATAAGCTTTAATCTAATATAGACTGGTTCTACCAAGACGACCTAGATTAGGAAGAAGATGCAAAGGTAGCATATATTAAGACACGCGTAGGTGGCAAAGCTTATAACCACCTCTTACCCTACTTAGAGGTAGAGTGTAATATGGAACACAACCCTACCAATAAGGAGGTACTCAAGTTCTTGGAGAATGTCTTTAAGGACCTAGATCGTTGGATTAAAGCTTAGCAGGAACTTAAGAGCCTAAAGATGCTATACCTAGGTGACTTTAACGATTTCTAATTTAACTTTATACAACTGGCAAATGTCTCTAGGATGCCATAAAATCAGTGGAAAGAGGAGCTTTATAATAAGCTTTATAACAGCCTACGCGTCTAAATGGAAGTTAAGGTAGCTAATAAAGGCTGCAGCTTTAACGCCTATTATAAGACTGCTTAATAGTACGCCTAAGGGCTGAAGCAGTTAGGTAAGAAACGGAACGACTGTTAAGTAGTCTGAGCTAAGAGAGCTCCTAGCAAGGACGCCAAAGAAACCAAAAGTCTCCCACCTAGACGGTTCTTAACCCTAGCACCGGCTGCAAAGACAACAGCTACCTGCTTTAACTGTGGCAAGCAAGGATACTATTCTGGGGACTGCCCTACGCCAAAGAAGATAGAAGCTAAGGCAATTAATCAAAGCAAGGAGTACGAGATAGCTACTAACTTAGCGGAGTCGGAAAACAAATAGCTCTAGGTGAAGTCTCTTGCCTAGAGTAAATTAGAGCAATCTATACAGCCCCTATACGGCTTAAGGAGATTCTAGGAGGCACGGCCCTTACAATACGATATAGAATCGCGTTAGGAGGTGTAGCTCTCAATATAATAAGCCTACTTAATTTAGGTGTAGGTGGCGAGGCCTTTATACACTATAAGCTGCGGCCAATTATTAAGTAATAACTATAACCAAAGTTCTACAAGATTAAGGGACGAGGAGTTGCTGTATCTGGGCACAATAACCAGCAGATAGACACGATTAGATAGCTCTTTAGGGCTAACCTAGTTATAGACGGCCGGCGAGTCCCCACATAGTTCCTATTCTGCAATACTAGACGCCACAACCTTCTCATTAGCCGTAAGTGGCTTGAGAAGACTGGGGCCCTAATTAACTGCAAGCACCGTACCTTAGTATGGCCAACTAAGAGAAACTACTATAGTAGGCAGGACGTGATCGTACTAAGAAAAGAGCTCTTACCCCTACTAATTAACGAGGATTACCAGAAGGATGCAGATCAAAGAGACGCACTACTAGATTAAGAGCCTATGCCTACCCCTTGACGTATTCTTAAGCGTATGGCTATGACTAGAGAACCTTAAAGAGAGAGGCGCCCTACTAAAAGCAAATCAGAGCAAACCAAACGGGCCCCATATAACTATAAGTATACCTAGAAGATCAATACCTAAGATGCGATTAGGAAGATAAAGGATCAGCTTTACTTAAGACTAGCTTTACTATTAAAGCCAAGAGTAAAGCAACCTTCGCCTATTACGGATATTAAAGCAGCGGATATTATAGCAGCGGATATCACGCTACTTAAGGCCAGGAGCTTCTTATGCGGAACAAAGCGTAAGGGCGTAGTAATCAGATCTACTAGCCTCTACAAGATAGAACGGCTGATAGAGAATAGAAAGGGGCAGGACGCCCTATTTAATAATAAGGAAGAACTTCATTGGCTTATCTACAAGAAGCTACTATAGCCCTATTAAGGATACGCTAACGGTTTCTCAAAAGCTACCTCTAATACGCTACCACTGTATCGCAAAGGGGTGGACCACGATATTGTTCTTAAAGGTAGTAGTAGCGATCTGGCCCCTAGCCCGCTATACAACATATTATTAGAACAGCTGGAGCTAGTTAAGGTCTACCTATAGGAACACCTATATAAGGGATTTATAGTGCCAAGTGACGCACCCTTTATAGCCCCGGTTCTATTTGCCAAGAAGCCTAAAGGGGGGTAGCGATTCTGCGTTAACTTTTAAAAACTTAATGCAATTACCAAGAAGGACCGTTACCCGCTACCACTAATTAAGGAGACGTTAACAAGGCTATTAAGGGCTAAAATCTTTACCAAGCTGGATGTTCAACAGGCTTTCTACCATATACGGCTAAAGGAAGAGGTAGAGGACCTAACTACCTTCTATACAAGGTACAGATCGTATAAGTACCACGTCCTACCCTTTAGACTATATAACGGCCCCGCATCCTTCTAGAGATTTATCAACGGCATTCTCTTCAACTACTTAGACGACTTCTGTATAGCCTATATAGACGACATCCTAATCTACTTGGATAACCCATTAGAGCACGAGATCTATATCAAGAAGGTCTTATAGAGGCTTCAAGAGGCAGGCCTATAAGTGGATATTAGAAAGAGTAAGTTTAATATTACCAGGACAAAGTTCCTAGGCTTTATTATTAGGATTAATGAAATCTCTATAGATCCTAACAAGCTATCCACGGTAAGGGATTAGCAGCCCCCTACTTCCATTAAAGGGGTGCGGTCCTTTCTAGGGTTTTGTAACTTCTACCAAGCCCTCTTAAAAAACTATGGCTATATCGTATAACCGCTTACCAAGCTTACGCAGAAGAAAGCATGGCACCCGCTAGGGGAAGAAGAGCTTAAGGCCTTTGAGCAAGCTAAGGCCCTTATGCTATTAGGCAGCATAGTAAAGCACTACTCGCCGTTCCAAAACACCCATATGGAAACTAATATAAGTGATGGAGTAGTAGCTGGGGTGCTTAACCAGCTCCAAAACAATAGGACCTAAAAGCCAGTAGCCTTCTTCTTAAAGACAATAAGCCCTAAGGAGATGCAATACGAGATCCACGATAAAGAGATACTGGCGGTAATAAGAGGTCTATAAGAATGGCGAGGTTACCTTATTGGCCTTTAGTGTACCCCCTTTACGGCAGTTACAGACTATTAAGCCCTTAAGTACTTTATAACTAAGAGACTACTAAATCTATAATAAGCCCGCTAGGCAGACCTACTTGCTAATTTCTATATACGGATTATGTATAGGCCAGGCACGGCAAATATAGTGGCCAATACCCTATTACGTAAACAGGAGGACCTGAAGACGCGGAAGGAGAAGGACATAGCTATATATACTATATGCTTAGTCAACCCCGCCCTTGCGATCGCCACATTGGATGCAACCTTAAAGGACCTCTCAGCTGCAGCAAATTATAAACGGGAACCGTATAAGCTGATTAATTAGATTCTCTAGGCCAACCGAACTAGTAAATCGCTAGCAGGACTATATTAGCTGGCTGGGCAAGAACGGAAGGGTTAGAAGCTCTAAGATAGATTACTTACCCGCTTTAGCAAGCTAATAGTCCCTGATATTAACTGCCTCTATACCTACCTTATTGCAGAGGTATACTCCTGTCAAGTAACTGCTTACCTAGGCAAGAGCAAGACAAGGAAATTGGTAGCAGACCAATACTATTAGCCAGGATTACCCTCAGACTGCGATACCTACGTAAGCAACTATAGGACGTGTAGGAGGACCCATATACCTCGCAATAAGACCCCTGGCTTACTGTATCCCTTACCAATTAGTGAACGCTGCTGGCAGCACGTCTCTTTCGATTTTAAGTCCTTCCCAACAGATAGGAAGGGCTTTGACAACGTCTTTATAGTTGTTGATTGGCTAGGTAAAAGAGCCTTCTTACTACCCTGCTATAAGATAGCTGCTGCGGCTGACGTAGTAAACTTGTACTACTAATATATCTGGCGCATATACGGCCTTCTAGAGACAGCGACGTTAGACTAAGAACCCCAATTCATCTCAGCCTTTACAGACAAGCTATGTAAGTTAACTGGTGTTAGGTAAAAGCTCTTTATAGCTAGTCACCTGCAAACTAATGGTAATACAGAGGTGCTAAACCAGTACATAGACCAACGCTTGAGGCCATTTATCGGCCATTGCCAGGACAATTAGTTGGAGCTCCTCCCCTACATAGACTTTATATAGGCAATCTTACCGCATAAATCTATAGGCTTTGCACCATATAAATTAGAACTAGGATTTAAGCCAAGGCTCTACTTCAACTGGGAGGAACATATACGAGCAACCCTGATACCCCGCGAGAGACTAACACGATAGGAAGCTTAAGCTTTTATACGTAGGAACTAGGAAGTAGTTAAATAGGTAAGGGCTAATCTGGCTAGGACCCAAGAGTGACAGGTAAAATAAGCTAATAAGCATCATCGCGAACCAGATTTTGTGGTAGGCGATTAGGTATACGTCACTAGGAAGGGATGGGCTACCAACCAACTAAGCGTTAAATTGGATAGGCAACTTGCAGGGCCCTATAGGATTTTGGGTATGGAAGGATACTCGTACATCATCAACCTACCTCCGTATATGAAGATGTTAAACGTCTTCCACGCTAACTGACTATGGAAGGATCCAGATAACCCCCTACCAGGCCAGAATAGAGAGCCAGAGGAGCCAGTCCTAATTAACGGCAAGCCGGAGTACGAAGTTAATAAGGTTCTTGCTAGTAGGGTCTACCGCGGAAGGTTACAATATAAGGTTAGCTGGGTAGGCTATAACCTAGACAACACCTGGTATAACGCAGACGGCTTTATCGGCGCTCCCCATAAGCTTAAGGCGTTTCACGACAAGAGACCCCATGACGCCGGCCCACTCGTACGGCTGCCACAATGGCTAGAGGCGTATATTAGGGGTGAAGATTTAGAGCCCTTGGAGGAGGATAATAAGGCGGAAAAGGACGGAAAGAAGAGGAGGATAAGGAGGGCCTAATTACAAAGATTGAGGACGATCTTCCTGACTTGGAGGGGGGTAATGTGACGGTTCGGCTGACTGCACGACGTCGTCACACTAAAATATAAGCAAGACGGATCAAGGTTGTTCCAACGCCAACGACGTACGTGGTCGCCTGCTGTACCCTTTGCTAGCTCCTTATCTTAGTTTATTCATAATATAGCCCCTTATTGCTGCTTGATCTATCGGATCGCTTCCACGGGATCGCTAGCCGTGATATTAATGTCTATTAAATAGAGAATCTCTAAGATAAATTAAAATTATTGTCTAATAAAAGTAATAAGACTTTAGATAAGATTTAAGTTAATATTAAAGGAAGACAATAGGTGGAATCTAGTGAAAATTAAGAGGAGCCTAATACTAAGAGTAGTAAGAAATAAGATTTAAGCTTTAAAGACAACTTAGCTCTAGGGCTTCTTACCCTAGATAAGACGCTAAAACCTAATATACTAAAGCCTCTACTACTATCCTTAAAGACCTTAGTAAAGAAGCCACACTATATTATAGTTCTAACTAATAAAGCTGAGCTAAAGAAGAAGATCAATAGTAATATAGAAGAGTAAAATGTGGTTAAAGGAAAGAGACTTAAAGGTTAATTAAAAACCTACGTAGGTTTTCTTGCTAATATTACTAATAACTAAAGCCTTCCAGCTTAAAGATCAGCCTTTAATATAGGGCTTACATTTTATAAAAAGCTGCACTGTAATTAGCTCCTACTGCTACCTAGGAATTAGAAGGAGCTTTAAAAATATTAATATAAGGAAGAGTTTATAGCTGCTGCCAAAAAGGAATACGCGGACCTTTAAAATTAAGGAACGTTCTAAGTTGTTAACAAGATAATCCACATTAAAACCGTGCCTATTATCTGGATATTTACCTATAAGACTAATAACAACGGATATCTAATAAGGTTTAAGGCTTATCTTTATGCAAGAGGTGACTAATAAGAAGTTAGTTTATAAGGATATATATACCGCAACTCTAGTAGCAAAATCATTTAGAGCCTTAATAGCTATTATCGCAATATTTAACCTAGACTGCTAGTAGGGCGACGCTATTAACACGTTTATAAACAGCGAGATTAATAAGGTCGTGTATATTAAGTGTCTAAATGGATTTTTAATCAAGGGCAAGTGCCTACTACTTTAATAAGCGCTCTATAGATTGCGACGATTACCTCTACTATAGCATAGCAACTTAACTACAATACTAAAAAAGGAAGGCTTAAAGCCAGTGGCGGAGGAGTCTTGCCTATATTACAATAATTAGCTAATAGTCTTCTTCTACATTAATAATATTACAGCTGCCTATAGGAAGAAGGACCTACTTAAACTTAAAACGTTTAAGGAGCACTTTATAAAAAGGTACAAGATAAAGGACCTAGGTAACCTTACCTAGTTTTTAGGGATTTAAATTATTCGCGACCAAGAAAATAGGAAGATTTGGCTTAGCTAGGACTCCTATATTAACAAGATCGCAACTAGCTTTAAAGTAAAAGATTATTAAAAGATATACACACCTATAGGAATTAAGGAGCTTAACCTAAATCCGGTATAAGCCTTTAAGTAGGACATTTATATCTACTAAAGGAAGGTTAGATCAATGCTCTATATAGCAAAAATTACTTATTTAGATATAGCAAAAACAGTAAGCAAGCTGTTGGAATTCTTATAAAATCCGTTACTAATACACAACACAGCTATTATAAGGGCAATTATCTATCTTTATTAAACAAAGACCCTTATAATTAAGTTCTTAAAGGAGAATATAATAAACTAAATCTTCGCAAGGGCAAGCAATATATTATTTAGAGACAATCTGGTTAGTAGAAAAAGTATAGAAGGCTACCTATTTACCTTATATAGAGGACTAATTAACTAGCGATTAACTAAGCAAAAATTAGTAATAAAATTAAGCATGGAGGCAGTGCTCCTAGCTTTATCGCATACAGCTACTAAGTTAATTTGGTAGCAGCGATTCTTTAAAAAAGTTAGATTTGACACTAATAAAAAGCAAGTAATCTACTATAACAATATATAGATAATACAACTCCTTACTAAAAGCAACGCTAAGCTTAATACTAAGCTCTAATACGTTAATATCTATTACCACTGGCTCAATGTTAGCGACTTAGTTAATTGAGGCACGAGCACGGCAAGAGGGTCGCGCAAGCCTATACAATTGGATTGTCTATAAACAAGGATCTAAAGCTAGAGAAAGGAAGGAAGAAGAAGGGCAGCGCCGCTTAAAGTTTTATACAATCCTCAAGTTATGTAAGCTTACGTAACCCTATGTCTACTATAACGTCTACTATAATCCACCATTTTCCACCAGCGCCGTAACATTACCCCCCCCTCTAAAAAAGCCTGCCCTTAGGCTTTGTATGTCCGTATTATATCTATAGGGTGTTCTTATCTATATACTTAACAGGTAGCTTATTATCTTCGCTATACTAGCACTCCATCTACTCGTCTATATACTTTAGGGGTCCTGGCTTATTAGGGTATTAGTTATAAAACTCTTTAAGCTTCTAGGGGCGACCTATAAAGTTTTAGGCGCGGCACTAGGTTAGGTCTAGATTATAACCTTTCTATTAAACACGGTATTTTAGTATTCCTTATACTAGTTTATAGGCTAGTATTTTATTAACTTCCTATTTATCGTCACCATTAACTTAAATTAGCAGTGGAGGTTTATTCTTTTGTCTAGGTAGTAGGTTATTTATAGCTTTCCATAGCTTATCTAGTAAGAAAACAGGGTAGACTTTAATTAAGTCTAAGAGTTTAACCTTATATAAGTTGCCTTCTTTATTAAGGATCTTATACAGTCCTGCCATCTTATAGTCTAGCTTACAGCTAGGCCGTTCTATCTTTTAATTCTTTGTTATAACCTAGACCTTATCGCCTATAGTAAAGTTAGGCTCGCGCCTATACTTATTTACCTACTATTCTATCAATTTCTAGGCCTTCTCTAGGTTCTTATAGGCTACTATCCATACTTCTTCTAAGCGTCTAGTATACTGCTATACTTCCTTATAAGATAGTTTTTGTATATAGTTTATAGTCCTTCTAGTCTCTCCTAGTTAAAGCTTATATAGGGTAAGTATCTCATTTCTAGCTAAATAGGTGCAAACCCTATAGAGTTATAGGGTAGGGTTACCTAGGCGTAGTCTATTATAGGTAGTAGTTCGCCCTAGTTGTCCTAAAAGTAGTTAATAAAGGGCTAGAGTTTTTGGTCTAAGTATTAATTTATAATCTCCATCTAACCGTCTGTTTGGGGGTGGTATGCTATAGAGAGCTTTAGCCTAATACCTAGGATCTAGGTAAACTCGTTCTAGAAGGCTAATATAAACTACGGCCTATAGTTAGATACAATAGTATCTAGTAGTCTATAAATTTGGTAGACATAGTAGATATACAGTTAGGCCGCCTCTTTAGTATTAATATTCTTATAACAGGGGATTAAGAACGGGCGCTTACTAAAGCGGTTAACTAGAATCATAACCATATTATATCCGTTACGGTCTATAGGTAACTTGTGGAAGTCTATAGAGATATACTATTAGGGGCGTTCTAGTATTAGAAGTGGCTTTAATAGCCCTAGGGTCTTATCCTGTGGAATTATAAACCTATAGTGTTAGCGACTCAGTCAATCGAGGCATAAGCACGGCAAGAGGGACGCGCAAGCCTGTACAATTGGTAGTCTATAAACGAGGATCCAAAGCTAGAGAAAGGAAAGGAAAGGAAGGGTAGCGCCGCTCGAGGTTTTATACGATCGTCTGGTCACGTGGACTGCGACTGTCTGAAACAGTAAGAAACTGTCTGCGATTGTCCGCCACAATCCACCGTTTTCCACCAGCGCCGTAACATTACCCCCCCCTCCAAAAAAGCCTGCCCTTAGGCTTTGTATGTCCGTATTATGTCCATAGGGTATTCTTATCTTTATGCTCAACAGGTAGCTTATTATCTTTGCTATACTAGCACTCTATCCACTTATCTAGATACTTTGGGGGTCCTAGCTTATTAGGGTATTGGTTATAGAATTCTTTAAGCTTTTGGGGGCAACCTATAAAGTTCTAGGTAGGGTACCAGGTTGGGTCTAGATTGTAACCTTTCCATTAGACATAGTATTTTAGCGTTCCTTATACTAGTTTATAGGCTAGTATTTTATTAACTTCCTATTTATTGTCGCTATTAACTTAAATCGGCAGTAGAGGCTTATTCTTTTGTCTAGGTAGTGGGTTATTTGCAGCTTTCCGTAGCTTATCTAGTGAGAAAACAGGGTGGACTTTAATTAAGTCTGGGAGCTTAACCTTATACGAGTTGCCTTCTTTATTAAGGATCTTATACGGTCCTACCATCTTATAGTCCAGCTTACAGCTAGGCCGTTCCGTCTTCTAGTTCTTTGTTATAACCTAGACCTTATTGCCTACTGTAAAGTCGGGCTTGCGCCTGTGCTTATTTGCCTACTATTCTATTAATCTCTAGGCCTTTTCTAGATTTATACGGGCTACCGCCTAGGCTTCTTCTAAGCGTTTGGCGTATTACTAGGCTTCCTTATAAGACAGTTTTTCGCGTATGGTCTGTGGGCCTTCTAGTCTATTCCAGTTAAAGCTAGTATAGGGTAAATATCCCATTTCTAGCTGAATAGGTGCAAATCCCGTAGAGTTATGGGGTAGGGTTGCCTAGGCGTAGTTTATTAGGGGTAGTAGTTCGCCCTAGTTATCTTAGAAGTAGTTAATAAAGGGCCAAAGTCTCTGGTCTAAATATTAATTTACAATCTCTGTCTAACCATCTGTCTAGGGGTGGTATACTATAGAAAGCTTTAACCTAATACCTAGGATCCAGGTAAACTTATTCTAAAAGGCCGATATAAACTGCGGCCCTTAATTAGATATAATAGTATCTAGTAGTCCATAAATTTGGTAGACATAATAGATATATAGTTGGGCCACCTCTTTAGCATTAATATCCTTGTAACAGGGGATTGAGAATAGGCGCTTGCTAAAGCGGTTAACTAGAATTATAACCATATTATATCCATCGCGGTCTGTAGGTAGCTTGTGGAAGTCTATAGAGATATACTGCCAGGGGCGTTCTGGTATTAGGAGTGGTTTTAATAGCCCTAGGGTCTTGTCTTGCGGAATTATAGACCTATAGCAGTTGTTATAGTTCCGTACATAGCGGTTAATATCCATAACCATTTTAGGCCAGTAGTAGCGGTTGCTAATAATCCTACGGGTCTTATTTTTTCTAGGGTGGGCTATAGAGACCTGGGCATGTACTTTAGTAATAAGTTAAGTCCGTAAGTTCTGTTCCTCTACTACTACTGGCTATTTCTAATGCTTAAGCAATCTATTTTCGAGGGACTATGGGCTAGTAATGTTCTTTGCCTTTTTACGGTACTCCTATAAAGAAGGGGCTGTATAGTTTATCTATAGTAATTCGTTAATTAAGTCAAGTCCTAAAGGGTTAATAGGATACATCTTAGCGCCTAGGGAGTCTATATTTAGTTCTACCTATATCCAGGGGTTAAGGTGCTCTGGTTGTAGTAGTATCTAGGTTTATAATAAGATCTTTATAGCCGTCTGGTTACCTAGGTCTTGTTCGCGCCTTATAAGAGCATCCGCACGGTTTATAGCGCCTAGTCTATATATAATTAAGAAGTTAAACTAAGATAGGATATCCGCCTAGCGTGCCTACTGGGCTGTAAGGGCCTTAGTTATTATAAAGTATTCTAGGGCCTTGTGATCTAAAACTACCTTAATAGGCTTAGGGGTCCCCTTTAGCTGTATATGCTAGTGCTAAAAGCTAGAGATAATAGCCAGCATTTCTTTATTATAGATGTGGTAGTTTAGCTCGGCATCTATTATAGTCTTTAAATAGTATGTGATAGGGTGCTATTCTCCGTCTGGTTACTTCTGGGAAAAAACACCAGCTATTACGCCGTCTAAGGCATTAGTTTCTAGCATTAAGGGCCATTCTGGGTTAAAATAGGCGAGTAGGGGAGCCGATACTAGCCGTTTTTTAAGCTTATTAAAGGCCTGCGTATATATAGCGTTAAAATAGAAGGGCTGGTCTTTCCTAGTAAGACGGTTAAGAGGCCGGGTAATCCTGCTATAGTTCTTAATAAAGTATTAGTAGAAGTTATAGAAGCCTAAAAACAATTATACCCCCTTTACAGTCTGTGGGGGTGCCTACTGGTTAATTACGGCCGTTTTCTCTAGGTTAGCCTTAACTCTATCTATACTAATAATAAAACCTAGGTACTTTATACGCTTAACACTAAATTCTAACTTCTTAATATCAGCCTAGAGGCTAGCCTCGTAGAGCTATTATAGGACTTTATAGATATACTCCTTATGTTCTAGCTCGTTCTTAAAGTAAATTATAATATTATCTAGGTAGGCCGTATAGAAGTCATTAAGGTAGTTAAAGAGTATATTGTTTATATACCGCTGGTATATAGCCAGTCCATTAGTTAGTCTAAAAGGAAGTATTTTATATTTATATATTCTATAATAGGTCTGAAATATAGTAAGATCTTCTAATATAGGGTCTATCCTAATTTGGTAAAAAGCCTGACGGATATTAAGCTTAGTAAAGATTTTAGCTCTACTTATTTAGGCTAGAGTCTCCTTAAGTAAGGGCAGTAAATAGCAGTCCTTGCGGGTTATATTATTAAGTTTGTAGTAGTTAATATAGAAACAAAGTCCTCTATTTGGCTTTTTAGTAAAGAGAATAGATAAGTTAAAAGGGGCTTAACTAGGCTTAATAAAGCCCTTATTTAGGTTATTAATAAGGTACTGCTTTATAGCCTATAATTCGGCAGTAGACTGCTGACGAAGGGGGCTATAACTAAGGGTGTCTTCCTTATCTAGCTTAATCTCAATCTTATAGTTGTATGGTTGGTAAGGTGGGAGTATATTAGACACTGCCTTGGAGAATACATCCTTAAATTTCTAGTATTAATAGTGCAGTTTCTATTCTACCAGCTTCTTATCCATAAGCTTACTTTCCTATCTACTAAGCTCGCTTTCCTTTTCCTTAATTATTTAATTAATTTTATATAAGCTGGTGGTAAAGGTAACGGTATTAGGTTAGACTAAGTTCTGATAGAATCTTATAATACTAATATAGCAGATATTAACTGGGGGAAGGTCTATAGGTTTCTTTACAGACTTTTATTGGGCCATATTTTATGGTATAGGGTTTATAGTCTTCCTTAGCTTATATTCTATTTTCTATAAGTTATCCTTTTAGTCTATTAGTTTAGTATAGCGTCTGGTATTCCTAGTCTTCCTTTATAGCTATATAGGGCCTAAGTTCTTTGTGGGGGACTTAGCTAGGTTACTACTAATTTCCTAAATCTCTGGTGCGGGTGGCGTAATATAGATAGTCTAGGGGCGGTGTAGTATATAAATCTGTTGCGGATTAAGCTGTATATCTTTTTTAAAGGCCTAGTCCCTACGTATAGCATTGGCCTAGTAAATAGTATTAATCTAGGGCCGTATAAGGTTCTCTATTATAATACTAATTTCTTTTATAAAGGAAGGGGTTAGGGGTAGGGATTTAGGCCAGATAAGCTATCTACTCTATACATCAAGCTGTAAGCCTAAATAGGCTAGCCACTTTCTTCCTAAGATTATATTGTGGCTTCCTAGGTCTATAATAAGAAAGGGGATATTATACTACCTTCGTCTATTAACACGGAGGTAGATCTATAAAATAGTTATAATAGGTAGTCCTATCTATCTATTATACCTATAAATAGGGACTGGTTTAGGCAGTTCTTTAAGAGGCGTATTTAAAAACTTAGCTAGCTTTACGGCGCACTAGGTATCTGTTAAGGTAAAGGCATTTGCTCTAGAGTTAGCTAAAGCGGAGGTTAAAACTTAATATCTATTACAAAATAAAGTATAAGGGATAGTGTAGCTTCTTTTACCAACTAGCTAACTTAGATTAATATATAATATATTAATTCCTTTTAACCCTAGAGAGGAGTCTTTTTTTAGGGTTCCTCTTTTTCTAGCTCTATACTATCCTCCTAAATTAACAGAACCTCGCCCGTTTTTACCTTTGTCTAGTAATCCTTTATAAAGTAATTTTTCTGGCCGTATATAAAGTAAGCCCCTTAATTACTAAGGGCCTATTTATGGGGGTTATTGTATGTAGGCTAAGTATGCGCTAGACCTATAGTAGGACTAGCTGCTAAATTAACGGCGGGCTATATAGCTGGTATTATAGAAGTTGCAGATCGTGCTAGAGTATTATAGGCCGTTTGTGTAGTGCTTATAGTTTGGTTTAGAGAGTTTCTAGCCTTATACCACTTAGCTTATACCTTAATTTAATAGAGGCCTTGGTTAATAGATAGGCAATAGTCTATAAGTACTTTTAGCGTCTATATAGTAGTAAAAACTAGCAGTACCGCGCGCTATAGGTCTAGGGTAAGCTTATTAAAGAGGTCTAGTATTAGGTCTTTATAGGGAATTTGGGCCTGGCTGGCTAGGTGTAAAAAGCAGGTCTAAAAGGCTAAAAAGGTCTCCGTCATCTTTATATTAAGAGCTTTATAATTAAGGCGGGCGTTCTGTACCTTAAAGGGGTCCTTATAGATAGAAGATAAGTAGTTAATTATCTTGTCTCTAGAGAGGAAGGGATCTACCAAGTCCTAGGCGTATCGCGGACATAGGTGCGTCTATACGTCTCTACTAGTACGGCCAAAGACGTAGGCCATCTTAGCTTAAGTAGTGGGGAAGTGGTCCGTATTAACTTCAAACTTGTCCTATAATTAAAGCTTCCAGTTATTAAATATAGGGTTAGTTCCGTCTGTAAGTAATAAAGGGTTTGTAACCTTTGCGGACCGCAATAATGCTAATACTGTATATTAGGCTAGGGCCTTAAGGACTATAGTAAGTCTCTGGGTGTCTAATAACTCCTTACTAGGTATAGGGGTATCCCTAGTTTTAAGTAGCTCTTAAAGCCGTTTAATTTCAGCATTAGCTGCTACAAGCTCTTTTTAGGGGGTTAAGACGGCAACTATTTTACTATTAGAGGTATTTACGGGTCCTACAGCGGCTTTACTAGCTACTGTATTTCTTGGCATAGTAGTAAGGGTTTTAGGTAATTTTTAGTATTTGTTTATTTTCTAGGGGTTCTAGTCCATGCGTGTCCTATTCTTAGGTTTCGCGTTCTATTTATATTCTTTTGGTTCTTAGGTCTGTCCTGTCCTTATAGTCTTAGTAATGTCCTTAGGGTCCTATTCTATATCCTTGTCCTATTTGTGGTCTTATAGATAGATATATTTAAGTTCCTTCTTAGGAAGAAAGAGTAATAAAGAGCTTTGGATAATGTTAGCGACTTAGTCAATCAAGGCATAAGTACGGCAAGAGGGACGCGCAAGCCTATACAATTAGTAGTCTATAAACAAGGATCTAAAGCTAGAGAAAGGAAAGGAAAAAAAAGGTAGCGCTGCTTGAGGTTTTATACGATCGTCTAGTCACGTGGACTGCGACTGTCTGAAACAGTAAGAAACTGTCTGCGATTGTCCGCTACAATCCACCGTTTTCCACCAGCGCCGTAATATATAGCAGTTATTGCAGTTCTATACATAGCGGTTAATATCTATAACCATTCTGGGCTAGTAGTAGCGGTCGCCAGTAATTCTATAGGTCTTATTTTTTCTAGGGTAGGCCGTAGATGTTGAATTGAGGCTATGGAGCTAAAAACTCTATATATTGCTTTTTTTCTATATAGGTGGTTAAAGAGATTTCAAGGAACTTTAACCAACGGTTGAAGTTATCTAATTGGTTAAATTCCTGCCAAGAGATGTCTCCCATAAGTCTTATTACGTGATATTGTTGCGGGCTTGTTTTCTAATACCCTCCCTTAAGCTTAGTTAACGATGCCGCTATATACACTGTATATAAGGGTATAGGGTTGCTTAATAAGGGTTATTAAAGTTCCTTTTGTAAAACGTCTCTTAAAATTTTGGCAGTACCTCCCTATAGGTGTTCTATATTGCCTATAGAGCTCTAGAGGCCCTGTAGCCTCGCCCTGTGTCTCTCCTAAAGTATGTCCATCCTTCCTACCGGTATGAGCCCTCCCTAATGTCGCGGCCGTTGGATTCGGGTGGTAGGTTCAGGTGGCAGGTTTAAGTGGTAGGTTTGAGTGGTAGGTTAGTAGATCAAGGTTGAGTTCTGTCGCTTATTTTAAGGCCTTAAGGCGTTGTTTAGCGCACTTTTTGAGGATCTATTGATCGTGTACTAATTTCCTATTAAGGCCTAGTGTAGTTAATTGAGTTTCTACACCATCCGAAGGTATTTAAGGAAGGCATAGAACTGAGGACCTGTAAAAGGCTTAGTAAGGCCGTCGGCCGCCATATTAATTAAAGCAACATATATAAGGTTGATTCTGTTACTGTTTATCTTATCTCTCACATAGTGAAACTAGATGTTAATATGCTTTATTTAATTATGCTGAACTAGATTTTCAGCCAACGCTTTTGCAGCTTAGTTATTGGTTTTAATTAAGATTCTAGTAAACTATTTGCTCTAGTTTAGTATACCTAGTTTAGTAAGTAAAAGTTAAAGCCACATAGCCTCTTTTACTGCAGCCGTTAGAGCCGTGTACTCTAATTAATATGTTAATAGTGAAACGGTAGCTTATAGCTTTAATTTCCATAAAATTGGTCCTCTATTTAACATAAACACAAAGCCTAATATAGAGCGTCTTGTGGTTTTGTCTTGTCCCTAGTTAGCGTTACTAAAGCCAATTAGTGTAAGGTCTAGGTTCTTATCGCCTCTATAGGTAATTCCTCTATTAAGTAAGCCAGCCAGGTATTAAAGGATAAGTCTTATGGCTATTATATAGGTAGAGGTAGGATTATAGGCGAAACGGCTTACTATTAATACTGTAAAGGCGATACCTGGCCTTGTTTCTATTATAGGAAATATAACTAAACTAACTATACTCTAGTATCTTCTAACGTTGTCCTCGCTGGTAGTTTCTTAATTGGCTATAAGCTTAATTAAGTGCTTTATAGATACCGGTAAGGTGTTAGCCTTTTACAATCCAAAACGTTTAAGAGCTTTAATAAGGTAGGCTTGTTGTAAAAGTATAATCTTCTTCTTTATTCAATCTCTTATAACTATTATGCCTAAGTAAAAGCTTATTGGCCCAAGATCTATCATTTGGAAGGCTGCTTTAAGCTCTACTTTCGCCTAATTAACTACCGCTATATCTTTATAGATAATTTTAGTATTATTAATATAGGCAGAAATAATTAAACCTTTCTATCCTTTACTGGTGGCGAATATACTGTAATCCACGTGTAGATGGTAAAGTCCAAGTTTTTCTAGTAAAAACTTTAAGAGCGTCTCATACCAGATTCAAGGTAACTGTTTTAGTCCATAGAGGGCCTTCTTAAGGCGGCAGACTTTGCCAGCTTCTTCATAGCCTTTTGGCATAACAACATAGAGTTCTTGATCAATTAGTCTATAGAGAAAGGCGGTTTTAACATCTATCTATTTAATTTTAAGGTCGTGGTAGGCAGCAATCGCGAATAGAGCCCTAAAAGCTATAGGTTTTACTACCGTAGCAAAGGTCTAGTTGTAGTCGACACTATACTACTATAGATATCCCTTAACAACCTATCTAGCCTTATAGTGGAGGACCTCGCCGTCCTTTCCCTTTTTAACTTTAAACACCCATTTACCAGTGAGAGGCTTATAAGGAGGCTTAAGGGAGGTAAGGTTAATAAGCTCCTATATCTAGTTCTTAATTAAAAACCCTACCTCCTCTATTATTACTTTTATCCATTCTTCGCTGTTCGGGCCGTTAATTGCTTGGTTATACATATAAGGCTTATCTTTGTTGATTAAGGTAGTAGATATGTACGTTTCAAGATTAGGTAAGCCAGTATATCGAATATAGCTAGCTAGTAGAGCCATAGGATCAACCACATCGCAATTATTTAAGTAAGGGTTTTAAGGTATAGATTATAGAGGAAAGGTAGATAGAAGGGCTATTAGTTTATTACCTATTTTGTTATCCTAGTTGCTTAGTAGCTTATTAATATTATTAGCCTATTAGTTAAGGCTTTAGTCTATACCCATAAGGCTTATAAGGAAGGTAGTAGGGTCGCTTAGTAGGTTAATTCTTGACGTCTAACAGCCTAATCAAGTAGTGGTCGTAGTAAGGTTTTTAGGCAGAGACTTAAGCCTATGGGGTAAACTATCGCGACCTTCCTTCCGATTAATTCTTTGTTGTCTTTTTCTTGATAGAGGCTTCGGCTAAGGAGTAGTAGTATTTTCCCTCCCTTGCTTATTAGATAAGTCTATAGATTCTTCTATAAATATAGTGGCAGTTTTTAAACTAATATCACCTTTGTAGATTTTAATATCTTTAAGCCACTTAATCTTCTGTTCATCTAGTAGCTAAACACGATAGATTGTCTTGCCATTATAGTTAATTAAAACACCCTTCTTTACTTATAGAGTAAACCTGGCTGATTTCACGCGATCTTCTTCAGCTATAAGGGAATAGACGGTAGATCCTAGAGCCTTTAGGTAGTATACTAAGGGAGGTTTACCCTTAAGCTTTTTATAAGGTAATATGCCATTAAGAGCTCTTATAGGGCGTCTGTTTTTAATATATATGGCTATAAGAAGTATATTAGGCCATAGGAAGTCTGGTATATTGCCTATGAGGATCATTAAGCGGGTAATCTCAGTAGAGGTTTACTATGAGCGCTCTACTACTCCGTTCTCTTCTTAAGTGTGTAAGGCGGCAGGTTTAAATTCTATACCTAGATCGTCTATCTAGGTAGTTGCTTTCTTGCTATAAAGCTCCGCTCCGTAGTTAGTACAAATTCTGGCAATTTTGAGGTTGAATTTAGTGTAGATCCAGTTATAGTACCTCTATAGAGTATTAAGCCACTCGTCCTTTATATAGACGGTATAGATTATAGTGAACCTTATATAGTTATTAGTAAAAGATATATAGTATCTTTCGCCTTCAAAGCCAATGGGGGTAATAGGCCCCACTAGATCCATATGGATGAATTAAAACGGCTGTGTAGCTTGTTCTTAGGGTGTTCTATTATACCTCTTTTAGGCTTTAGATTGAGCGCAAGGCTTACAGTATTTATTGCTAACGTCATTAAACTTAATGCTAAGTTTATTTAGGTAGTGTCTGAGGTTGCTATAGTTAAGGTGGCTAAATTGGTAATGCCAAATAGGTAGACTTTTGTTGTTTTTAATGGTATAGAGGACTGATTCTAACTGGTGGTTATACTACTAAATTGGGTAGAGTCGTTAAATTTTAGGCGCGTATCCTATTACCTCGTTGTTATATTCAAGTTTGTAAGTCTTATTATTAAAGAAGACGCCTATTTCCTCAAGCCGGCTTCCAGATAGTAGGTTCGCTGGTAAATATAGCATATAAAGAACATTGTGTAGAGTAAGCATGCTTCTATAGCTTCCATTAGGTAGTGCGGTTTATATAGAGACAGATCCTTTGCCTTCTAATCGAGCTCTATAGGGACCAACTGTACCTAATAAGGTGTTATTATTGACATAGTTAAAAAGAAGTTCACGGTTATTGCAGCAGTGGATGGTAGCGGTGGTATTGTAGACAAAGTCGTGCCTACTTAGTTGAGCTTGTACGACCGCTGCTGCAAGCTCTTGTTATAGATTTGCGTCAAGCTCAGCTTAACTGGAGTGTTCGTTAAGCTGGACAGGCGCTTAAGTCCTTCACTTCTTCCTTAAGCGGATCCTATTACCAATTTCTTTTAGAGCGTTGTCTGGCTTCCTCTCTTAGCAGTCTTCTTCGTAGTGCGTAGTTCTGTTGTATCTTACGCAGTTAAGGTGTTTACATGTCCCAACTGGCGCTATTTTTCTCTTTGTAGGCCCTCTATCGTTTGATTGTACTACTAGTGTAGTAGAGACTTCCTAATCAATCTCGCTATTAAAGATAATAAGTTCCTTGCCTAAGGCTTATAAATCAGTGTTTTCCCACGTCCAATTTGTTTGTTTTATTGTTTTAAACTAAGCGTAGCTAGTAGAGTTAACCCTATATAGGAGGGCCGCTTGGGCGAGGACCTTGTAGTTAATAGGTTAGTTCATTTTAATAAGATAATTAAGGTTTAATATAATATAGGAGACAAACTCCTCTATATTCTTAAAGTCTTAAACGTGTTTAGTAAAGAAGGTAGCTATAATGTCGGTAATAGCTGCCGGATTAAGATCCTTAAAGCGTTCTTTTAACGCTTTCCATTTTTCAAGCGCCTGTCCGGTATTTAATATAAATGGCTTGTAGATGTCACTAACGCTCTAGTTAATAAAACTAGCTGTATAGGCTAGCTGTTCCTTATATTTCTCCCGTTCCTTTACTAAGTTAGCTGGTTTAATTTTTAGCTGTTTACTAGTAAAGCCCAAGTCCGCCCATTTCTCCTTAATCAATTCGAGTGTAGAAAGAGGTTGTGGTAGATCATTAAGGACCTACTCAATGTTCTTAGATTAGAGGTGGTTTTGTATGTTAATACTAAACATCGGCCAGTCTTCCCATCTAGCGAGCTTTTAAATAGAGACTTGGGCGGTATGTTCGTCGCTTATATTAGCGGGGCTTTATATTGTAGGTAGTTTATAGTAGGCAGTCTGTAGGCCTTATTAAGACAACATTATCAGATTGGTTTCCTTTTATAAGGAGTATTTGTGTAGTATAGGTTTTAACTTAGTATATTCCTTAGCCAGTGTAGGCAGTTCCAATAAGCTTCTTCTAATCCGCCACTGATATAGTTGTTATAGAGCTTTATCCTCAAAACTCTATCGTTCTATTTTAACGATAGTAAGGTTGTCTATTGAATAAGAGGTCCTCCTAAGCCTCCAGTACCGCGGTTTGATCATGGACTGTATTAGGCTTGTCCTCGGTAGGATCCTCTTATACATTCGGCGTAGAGTCCGTAGTTAGCAGCGACATAGCTGCTCATTATAGGTTTTTAGCATTATAAGTTAGGTAAACATTTACCAACTTTTTACGCCCGTGTGGTAATATTGCGATAGCAAATATCGTAATAATAATAAAGCAATTAGATTTAGCCCATTAGGCGCAAACCCAGGCTTATAACCTGTTGAATTAAGGCTATAGAGCTAAAAACTCTGTATATTGCTTTTTTTCTATATAGGTGGTTGAAGAGATTTCGAGGAACTTTAACCGACGGTCGAAGTTGTCTGATTGGTCAAATTCCTGCCAAGAGATGTCTCCCACAAGTCTCATTACGTGATATCGTTGCGGGCTTGTTTTCCAACAGTAGAGACCTAAGTATATACTTTGGCAATAAGCCAAGTCTATAAATTCTATTCCTCTGCCACTACTAGCCGTTCCTAGTACTTAAGTAGTCCGTTTTTAAGGGACTATAGGCTAGTAGCATCCTTTACCTTTTCGCGGTACTCCTATAGAGAAGGGGCTATACGGTTTGCTTATAGTAGCTTATTAATAAGGTTAAGTTCTGTAGTATTAATAGGGTATATCTCGGCCTTTATAGGGTCTATATTTAATTCTACTTATATTTAGAGGTTAAGGTGCTCTAGTTATAGCAGTATCTAGGTCTATAATATAATCTTTATAGCTATCTAGTTATCTTAGTCTTGTTTATATCTTATAAGGGCATCTATACGGTTAGTTGCGCCTAGCCTATATATAATTAAGAAGTTAAACTAGAATAGGATATCTACCTAGCATACCTACTAGGCTATAAGGGCTTTAGTTATTATAAAGTATTCTAAGGCCTTATAATCTAAAACTACCTAAATAGGCTTAGGGATCCCCTCTAGCTATATACACTAGTGCTAAAGGCTAGAAATAATAGCCGTATCTCTTTATTATGGATATAGTAATTTAGCTTAGCATTTATTATAGTCTTTAAATAGTATATAATAGGGTGCTATTTTCTATCTAGCTGTTTCTAGGAATAGACGGCAGCTATTATACTATCTAAAGCATCCATTTTTAATATTAAGGGCCGTTCTAGGTAGAAATGGGCTAGTAGCAGAGCAGAGATGTTACGGATAGCTTAAGTACAATATTACGACTACTTGGAGAAGAGTCGGAAGAAGCTAGTTGGTTGGTACAGGCACGGTCTAGGATGGAGCCGGTGGAACCATGTAACGAGGAATAGTAACCGAGGTCATATAAGGTGCTACGTAGTGTACAAAGGGCATAGGAGGAACTTATGTACCTTACGTACAATACGTACCTCACGTACAAGAGAGGATTTCTTAGGCGTACGATTGTGTATTTAAAGGACCACAGTCCCTACCATAGATAGTTCTCTCCCGGTAGTGAATCTTAGAATACAATTAGAGTTAATCTGTTAGGCAACCACTCCACTAGTTATTATTACGTTGTTGACTTATTATTTATACCTACATACCCAGCCTATTAATAGAACCTACCGTAGTTACTACTATAAGGTTCCGTTACATATTCACTACCAAGGTTACGGTATTAGAACACGAGAGAAGTCGAATAATATACCACTAAAAGCACCAGTTACGACTACAGCGGCAACTACCTTGGGATTAGGAGACACTAGTATGACAGATATAGACTTATAGGTGGTTATAAAAGGTTAGTTATAGGAAATAGTTAACCGCTTATTAGATAATAATAGGATACTTAAAGAACGCATTAATAGAATTAGAGCAGCAAAGGTTAAGTTACTATTAATTAAACAGTTCTTAGAAGAAAGGTTAAAACTTAAAGGGTTTCTTATACAAGTGCACTTTAAGGTTATATAAAAAGGAGCGAAGTTAGTAACGGCCATGGACCAAGTGGTGTATGTAGGACTGTTCTTAATAGGAAGAGCACTTAAGTAGTTTAAACCTTACCTTACTGAGATATAAGTAAATAGTATAACAACTATTAACTAAGATATACGGTTTATGTTTACTAGTTAGAATGGGTTTACGGAAAGACTAATATAGATATTTAGAGACCTAAAAGTATTAATAATAGTAGAACAAAAACTTCAGAACTTAGTACAACGTTCTTTAGTAATAGAGTATATAATATAGTTTCAGACACTTGCAATATAGGTTAAGTAAAATAATAAGGCCCTTATGGTATAGTATAAATAGGGACTTAAGGCTAAAGTCTAGGACGCAATTATTTTAATAGAAGATGCGGCAAGTCTAAGAGACTTAATAGATTAAGTAATAAAGATTAATAATAGAATCTATTAAAGGGAACAAGCCAAGAAAGGGCAAGATAGAGTTCCATAGTTATATAAGGTGTAGAGTACGCAACGATAGATACAGAGTTAAAAACTATAGAATGGCGCAGAGCTAATAGACCTAAGCGGTACTAAAGAATCTAAGAGATAGATAAAGAAACTATAGAAACCTAGAGGTTAAGGATTAAGTAATTATAGGACTAAGGAGCAGAGGCTAAACTAGGAATCTTAGTAGCAGAAGACATTTAGGCGGACTCCACAGTAAGAACAGTGGTTTAAGTTAGGAGCTTATATAAATTATAGAAAATAGGGTTATTTCGCCAGAGACTATAAAGGTAGTTAGAGTAACCACATAGTAAAGGGCACTAGGTTGTTAGAGTACGATAACGCGGATATAGGTATATTGCGCGGGACCAAGGAGTGTTCAATTAAATACTTCACGTTTTGTTATAACAACATATACCGAATTTATAAGGACGCTAAGTATGGCGCAAGCTATTAGCTATAAGAGCCAGAGTTAAAAGGACTTAAAGGAACTAAAGAGTTAGATAAAGAACAAGATTAACTCTATAAGCTAGATTAAGATGTTATAGTAATATACAGACAATAATCAGTAACAATAATAATAGAGTTAGAGTACCTATTAGTTAATAGCGATAAGGACGAATAGGAGGCTAACTAGAAGCACTTAAACCTTAATAACGTAATAGAAGCAGAGACTAAAACCACCATAGAACGCGGATTAGTAACGGGTATTATAACACCATTGGATACAACATCTATCGCTTTATAAGATAGAAGGAGTAATATCTAAAAGCGATTAAGTAAGCAGACAACTACTAGTGCTAGCTCACCACTTATAAAAGGCAAAAGGCCATAGGCTTAAGATTCTTAGGAAGAGATACGAGATACTTAAAATTCTTAAAACGAGATAAGACATACCTAAGATTTATAAGAAGTAATAAGGAAGGCTTAAGCATCTATAACGGACGAAAACCGATAGGAAAGAGTAATAGCTTAGTTTAAAGGCAAACAAATAAGTATAGGATGTAAGTTTAAGAACTGCAAGTTCGGAGAACAAGTAAGAACGTTAGTTCTAGGTAAATATAGTATTTAGCCTAAAGGTTAAAAAGTTAATACTAAAATTAAGAAGCAAGATAACTTTAAGGATCTAGCTGCAAGACGCAGAAAGTAAGAAACTATAGATAAGTTTAGGACAAGAATTATTATATAGCAAGAACAAAAACTAGACTAAAGATCTAGCGTAATAGGTTGTATAAGGGACAGAGCACCTATATAAAGAGTTACTAATAGGCCTAAGGTAGGGATGCCTAGAGTAAAGTGGTTAAATAAACTGGAATAAGAAGAGGATCTAGGGATTCTAACTAGGTTCAAAGAAAAATATACTAAAGAATGTTATAATACAGCGATAACAAGGTACTTTCTAACAGATAGACTATATACACTAAACCAGTTATATAAAAAGTGGTATAGGTAAAGACACAACGATAAATAGAAAGACTTTTATATATAGCTAGATAAAAGAGTTATTTAAGACCAACCTATTACGGAGAAATGCATAAGTTATATTAAAGGAGCATTAATTATAATAATAAGGAACCTAGAAGAAGGATCTAGGGACTAAAGAAGTAAGCAATAAATCTTAGTACCCGCGATAGAGATACTAGTAGTTAAGTTAATATGGTATAAGTTTAAACTTAAAAGTAAAGACAAGCTAAGAGTTAATCTAAAGCACCTAGCGCATTATACACTATTATGGATAGCTTATATAGATAATACGTGTAATATATATAGAGCACCCAAAGATAAGAACCGAAAATACCTAGTAAGGATATATTAGGCACTAAAGGAGAAAAGGTTTAGAGATGCTAAGTATATGTATAAATAGCACCTAGTAGAAGTATAAAGCTAAGGGGACTTAATACTTTAACCAGGAAGATTCCTTACGGAAGAATGCCTAGATAGAAGATAGTGGTAGAACTGTCTAGAAAACACTTGTCTATAGCATATAGAGGAAAAGAAATAAACTAAGTATTGGCCTAAGGAAAACTAAGTATAGTTAGGATCTAGCAGCTAATAGTTGGGAAAAGGGGAGGCCTATGGGACTAGAGGGAACTAGTAGTAGAGCCTTAGACCCTTAAAGGAATTTAAGGACAATACCTAAACTTATAAATTAAGTGGCAAAATTAGCAGTTTAAAGCGTTAATAGATAGTAGAGCAATAAGAAACCACATATTACTAGTAATAGTAGAAAGAATAGGGTTACCACACAGATAGAAGGAACACCCGTATTTACTTATAACAATTTTAAGAGATTAGATAGCCTATGGCGGAGGTATTATTAATCTTAAAATAGGACCTATTTAGTTAACTATTAAAGGAAGACAGGTCAGAATGTCTTTCAATATCCTATCGTTAGGAAAGAATAAGGCGATACTAGGAATACCTTAGTTATAGGAGTACAATCTAAAGATCGATTAGGTTATAGGTTAGGTTAATATTAGAGATACTTAACGACGTAAAGTGCAATAATAAACCAAGTTGGTATAGTACTAAGTCGGAGCGATATATGAAGAGACTGAGCAAGGCTTAAGTTATATACTAAAGAGATACTATAAGTATGGTAAAAAGTTATGGTTACTAGAAAGTAAAAAGCTATTAGAGCATATAGCATAGGACTATAAGATAGAGTTAGAACCGGGAATAAGTCTAAGGTTCTTTCTAACCTATAAGCTTACTAAAATAGAGTTAGTAGCGCTTAAAGAGTTTATCCAGAAGAACTTATAAAGGGGATATATCAGACTATTGTAGTTATTAGTAGGATATCCAGTACTGTTTATCCTAAAGAAAAACGGAAAACTTAGGATGTATATAGACTATAGATAGTTAAATAGCATTACTAGGAAGGATAGGTATCCTTTACCCTTAATTAGCGAAATCTAAGACAGGATAGGTAACGTAAAGATCTTTACAAAGATAGATTTAAGATAGGCGTATCATTAGATTAAGATTAAGGAAGGCAACAAATAGAAGGCAGCTTTTAGGTTAAAGGAAGGACTATATAAACCATTAGTTATGTAATTTAGGCTTATAAAAGCACTAGTAACGTTCCAGAAGCGAATTAATAGTATATTAGGAGAACACCTTAATAAGTTTATTATAGCATACCTTAACAATATTATTATCTACTTAGTAAGTAAGAAAGAATATAGAGAACATATTAAGTGGGTCTTAAAGAGACTGCAAGAAGAATAAATGCTAGGAGTAATTAAGAAATACAAGTTCTTTACAAGGAAGACCAATTTTATAGGATTTATTATTAAACTAGGAAAAATCAGTATAGACCTAAAGAAAGTTAAAGCTATAGTAAGTTGGCAGGAACCGGAGAATGTTACGCAGTTAAGGTTGTTTCTAGGGTTTTGTAATTACTATAGGAGGTTTATAGCATAGTGGTTAAAGAGTATTAAGCTATTTATAAGACTAATAAAAAAAGAGGAACCGTGGGTTTAGGTAGAAGAGTAAAGGAAACTGTTTAAAGAATTAAAAGAGTTATTTACCTAGGAACCAATCCTTAAGATCTATTAACCAAAGTTAGAAACGGTTATTAAGATAGATATATTAGACTTTGCACTAGGAGTATATTTACTATAGAAGTATTAGGACGCATAGTATCTAGTAGCGTACTATAGTTAAAAGATAATACTACCTAAGTTAAACTATAATATCTACAACAAGGAGTTATTAGGTATAGTTATAGTACTTAAGGAATAGAGAGCATTCTTATAAGGTATAGAGAAACTATTTATGGTTAGAACAGACTATAAGAACCTAATAGGGTTCCTAATAACAAAAGAGCTAAATAGAAGATAAGTTAGATAGGCGGAAATACTTACAGAATATTATTTTAAAATTTAGTATACTAAGGGCACTAAAAACGCAAGAGCAGACGCACTTAGTAGAAAGGCGGAGTTGCAAAGCGATAAAAAGCTATTAGAGGCTTTACTGCAAAAGGATTAAGATAGGTTAATTAGGTATAACTATCTAAGGATTATAACAACTAGAGAAAGTCAGATCTATAAGTTACTAGAGAGTAATTAGATATAGAAGATCTAAGATATATAGGTAGAGAGTCTAGACTTAGAGCAATATAAGAATAGAGAAGCGACTTATATTCCAAGGTCTATTATAGAGGAGTTTATAAAAGAGTTTTATAAAGGAATAATATAAGGACATAACGGGTCTATAGGACTAGTGTTAAGACTTTAGGAGGAGTATATTATTTAAGGAATCTAGGGACTAGCGAGACAAGTTATAAAAGAATATCTAGATTGCTAAAGAAACAAACTAATAAGGTATAAGCCGTACGGAGGGCTACAACCTATTAAAACACCAGAAAGACTATGGGAAGTTATATTATAGGACTTTATTATTAAGTTACTAAAGTTAAGAGATCCTATTATAGAACAATATTATAACGCGATTTTAGTAATAGTAGATAAGCTTATAAAGTAGGGATACTTTATAGTATGCATAAAAGAGATATTAGCAAAGGATATTACTAGAATCTATATTAAAGAAGTGTTCACAAGACATAGAGCACTAAGTAAGGTTATATTAGATAGAGATTTAAGGTTTATAGCAGCATTCTAGAAGGTATTCTTGGCGGAATAAGGAGTTTGCGTAGTAACCTTAATAGCGTATTATCCGCAGACAGACGGATAAATAGAAAGATTAAACTAGACACTAGAATAGTATCTAAGGCATTATATTAATTACGCACAGAATAATTGGGTATTGTTATTACTAGTTACACAGTTTACGTATAATATAACACTATAAGAAGGAATGGGAATATTACCATTTAAGGCGAGTTACGGGTACGAGCATCGGCAAAATATGGTACCCTACCAATGGCCTCAATGGTTGGTGGTTGACGCAATTGGCGCGCAGTTGAGGGCATTTGGCAACTCGACCGACTAGCCTATGTCGTGTTTTTTTAACACGCAGCCTG
>Ga0307507_10002571_pt1 | contig 37605 bp, 33 predicted proteins | sample 7_EM_MG_FD_207223 | JGI IMG/M metagenome (GOLD analysis project Ga0307507, IMG submission 207223) | Populus trichocarpa ectomycorrhiza microbial communities from riparian zone in the Pacific Northwest, United States - 7_EM | ecosystem: Host-associated > Plants > Roots > Unclassified | place...
CGTTTGTTCTCCGTGACAATTCCTTCATTTCCTCCCTCCCTTCCCCACGTCTCTATCCGAGAGGAGAAACACGCTTTCTGTCCCTGTCCCTGTCCCTATATCTCGGCTATTCTGCAGTTCGCACCGGTGCCGCATGCCAAACGACGGGAATCACAACAAGGATTTGCCTCAGTTCACAAATGTTCTCATCGAATATCCGCCCTGTGGCAGAGTGTGATCCTACCTTCACGCCGTCTACGCTCCATACTTGACCCCCCCCCCCCGCTCCCCGGGACTAGTGCATCATTCATACCGTGCCTCGGAGTTTATTTATTTATTGAAAAAACTTTTATTGATGGCTCATCTGAGCTAAATACACCAACCGAGCGACAGATAAACAAAAACATATAGGCAAGAAGACATAATACTCACTGTCTCGACTGGCTGCTACCCGTACATTTGTTCCGCCCTCACATTGTTCCGCTCCCGTTTTTTTTGTTACACATCTCGATCAATCCACCAGAGGAATACACTAACAATAGTAGCTTCCCTATATTACAAATAGAGGCCCTTTTTTTAGTCCGAGAAAATTGTTTGAGGTTACTAATTGCCCCTGCGCTTCTTAGTACCTGGTTGATATTGGGCCCCTTGAAAGTCGGCAATGGAGTTGGAATATTGAGTGTTACTCCCAGCCTGGGCCATGGTGTCGGGGGGGGTCGGGAAAGCCGAGGTTGAAGTGTGGAATTGAGATTGGCCCGGAAAGTTATTGCCGCCACTATTGTTAATGGGAGCGAATCCACAATGGGGGGAGGATTGCTCGGGGGATTTCCTACTCTCCTTGCGTTGGCCATCCTGGTAGGAGTTATTCTGAATAAGCGGGGTATCGGCAATCATGAACGGTGCGATAGCCATGACGAGCTGAGGAGACATTTTGGCATGGTCGACGCGCAAGCCCCGGGTTTCTTGTCCATTGATGACAAATGGTAGAAGATCCATGAGCATTTGTGAATCCAACTTGGAATGGTCGATACAAATTCCCCGGAGGCGGGCTTGCTCGAAGCAAATAGGAGACTCCAATTGCCTTTGCAAGAGTGGGGTTTGGTGGAGTGAGGCCGGAGGAGTGATTTGCTTCTCAAAGGATGCATCTTGATAAGAGCGCTTCTTCGGAGTACCAGGAACCTGAGTGCGGCTGTTGCTGGCGTATTGATCTCGTGAGTCTGTTCCCACCTGCGGGGCATCAAGAAGGTTCCAAGTAGTGATAAATTTGGTGTGCAACATTTCAAGTTTCTGGCGGAGAGTGTTGTTGGCCTTCATGCTGGGGGGCTGGGATGCTTCCCAGGCCAAAATGTCGGAGATATCCTGGCAGGAGCTACCCGTTCCCTCGAGATCCTTAAGAGAGCCTAGGAAGAGTGCTCGGCGGAGAATATTGGCGGGACATGCTTGGCTACGTTGATCATGCCCGGTATAAAAGCATTCCTTGCAGAGAGTATCCGGGCGGGCTCCAATAGTCTTAATACCTGATCTGCGAGGCGGACTAAGATAAACCGGTAGATTGAGTAGGTCTCCAACGCTCGTGTTGGATGAGTTACTGCTGTCTGAGCTACCAATACCAGGACCGGGGGGGACTGGAGAGCTCGAATTTCCTAGGGAAGTGGAGTTGTCTGCTCCGGTGTTTTCAGGTGTTCCGAATCCATTGTTGGTACCGGGGGAAGCGCCAATGTGTGACTGTTCCCCCGAAGGCTGAGAATGAATTTGACCCTTTCCACCCGAGGTGGTGTTGAAAGATGAGCACTTTGGATTGGATCCTGAGCCTAAGGAACAGCGTCAGCCTACGTGTTCCTGGGGCTCGGGAAAAGGTAACTTACGAGCATAGGCTTTCTTCGACTTCGACTTCGGTGCCCCTGCTCCACGGCTAAAATGTTCCCATTGTTCGAGCATATCAATGAGAATACCAGTTCTCTCGTCCTCCTCGCCGAGACCATCAATCACTCTTCTGAGTTTACCAACTTCGTCGTCAAGATCCACAACCTTCCAGCTCTTCTTCTTCTTCTTTGCTTTGATAACAGCACTCTCAATCCGACCGAATGGACAAAGAACTGTTGAATTGCAAGTGTGGCCGGGATAAAAACACAAGGTACATGTTGCCTTTGGGCGAGCACCGATGCAATCGAGCTCAAGTAACTCGGCGACTGTCTTCCCGGATGCGTTTTTACCTTTACGGGGTGGAGCCTAGGTGGGGAAAAAAAAAAAGAAGAACAGAGCGGTCAGTCTGTGCTATCGAATTTCGGACAACTAGAGAACCTACCGAGCTCCCTTGAAGCAAGCTGGCAAAAGATACCTCCTTGACATTATGAGATCTAGTGACTTTATAAAGCCCAGCGGTGCTTTGCTGGGTTTCGTCAATTACAACCTCTTCTCCGTACTGTCTCACTTCATTAGAATCTACTTGGAAGGGACGGAAAGGGGGGGGAGAATATAAGTTATTCTTACCATGAGTTGAACCCCCGAAAGCGGCCCGAAGGTGTACTCTTCATCCTTAGAAGCAGACTTCCACGATGTCAAGAGATCCTTCAGATAAAGCAATGAAGACGGCAGAATACCAAGCCCGTCAAGGACTCCTTCCTCAGCCATGTCGATTCCCCAATTGAGCCCCTCGGCAATCCACCTGAGATCCTGAACTAAGAGTTTCTGGCGAACCAATGCCGCGTCTAAACGGAGGTAAAATGTCTCTTTTTGCGGATCCATGAGGCTCTCAACTCTACCAACAGGACAGGCTACCGCGTCTGTTTTATGGCCAGGATGGAGGCACTTGTAGCAAAATTGGTTTGCGTCCGGCCCGATCATCCTTGCTTGTGGATGCGCAATCTTCGAGATATGTCTCACTCCTTCCGCTTCAGCTCCCACCGGATCGGATTGGCTTTGATCGTTTTCCAACTGAACTTGGGGCTGCTGTGGATGATTAGCAGCGGGCGCTGCCTCGGCTATTGGATGATTGTCTCCCGAGACCTGGCCACTAGGTTGGCGCGGAGTAGAAGTCTCATCAACGTAGTCCAGATCTTTAGAGTCGTCGCTGGGGATGAGGTTCGCAATATCGGAATCACATCCTTCCTCTCCTTCAGGGAAACCGGACAACGGCTCTTGCGCATTGCCGTCTTGAGCGGTATTGAGATCAGGAAGGGAGAGATGAGAGGAATTACCGGGGGTGAAAAAACTGGGGTCCATTGCGCCAGACATGTCAAAATCCTCAAGGAGAGCCGTGAAACTAATTGGAGCGCCTTCTCCCTGGACAGTGCCGTTGTTGTTATTGCCGTCGTCGCAGAAGAAATTTGCAATGGAATCGAAAGAATTGTCGTCGGCCTCCATGAGGGTATTAGTGAAATTGAAAGAGCCGTCTGCTGAGGTGATAACTGCAGATTCTGATTTCTCTTCTGCGGATATTCCGAATATATCTTTGTAAGTTACACCAGCGCCCAACTGCTCTATATCAGTAGGTACTTGGTTAGGAGGAAAATTGTTAAGAGGGGAAACAAGTCCGGAGAGCCAATCCGGAGAGTCCCCGGTAGAGTTATTGGATATGTTGTCGGAATTATTCAAAACGATACTAGAGTCGTCGATAGGGGGAAACTCCCACGATCCCAGAAGGTCTTGGATGTTGTTGGTAGAATCGAATGGCGGACTTAGGGTGTCGGCTTGAGCCGGAGCGGGGTGGCTAACAGGTGAGTTATTGGACACTTCAAGGGAGTCCCGGCGGTAGTTAGTAGAGGCAGCTTGCGCACTAAAATTTTCCTCCTGAGAAGCTACAACGGTGTTGGTAGCAAGGGCTTTAAGGTCGTTGCTAGCGTCAGGGAAAAACTGTTCCCACTTCCCGAAACCCGAAGCTAAAAGACGCGCTGCTTACCCTTAGCTCTAGTCCACTTACAGGTATATGTGGGCGGGGGTATCTACACTTAAGTTGCTGAACGGTTTCATCCAAGCTCTCGCCATTGCTCAAAGTCTCGCTGGTGGCCTTCTTGGGAGCTTTAACCTTCTTGGGAGCTTTAACCTTCTTGGGAGCTTTGGCCTTCGATTGAACAACTCCTATCGCAGTAGCTCAAAAAGAATTAGCATCAAAGACCTCCACAATCATCCCTTGGGAGTATTGATCTCACTTTTGACAGGCTCCTGGATGGCCTTCTCGGCCGGAGCATCGACAACAGGCACTCCGTTAGAGGCATTTTCACCGACGGCTTCTAATTGGTTATCCACAGATTTCAACTTGGCTTCTTCTGCCACACGGATCTTGTGTTTGGCGGTCGCTTGTGCGAACAGCGCCCTTTGCTCTCTATAGAGAGCGTCGGCCTTCTTGCCAGATAAGGTTTTTGAAGGAGCCATTGAATCAAAGGTATTAAAGTAACGATACAAGAGATAAAAAAGGGTTTAATTTTTAAAATAGGTTTATAGTGGTGGGTTGTGAAAAGGCTGTTTGATGCTAATGAGAAGAGGGATGGGTTGTAGTGTTAGGGAAAATTTTTCCTGCAGGGAGTGGAGGAGGAGGGATGGTCAGGCTGTGAGATGAGGGGCTAGAAGGGAGCAAGGGAATCAATCATGCCAGTGTGAAAGTGAAAAGGTGTTAGGGCATGGAGGATTGTCCTGACAATCTTTCACGATGATTTTTCACAGTGGGCTTGGGGATTCTCTAGGGCTACGTGTTTAAGGGCAAAATGCTGAATCTCAAGAGATCTTCAGTGAATACGCTCCTAATTCTTGCCCCATATAACATACTGTGGTGGTCAGGTCAATTGGAACGATCAGCTGTCAGCATCGAGTGTCCTGTCCCACAAAATCACCGTTTTGTCAGTGTCAGCAGGGTGGTGTCCCAAAGTTCGGAACATGTCAGCGTTTTACTTTTGTTCTGGCAGTATACAGACATTTGCTGTTTTTCTCCAGAGAACCTGTTATCGGCTTTTTAGGAATATAACTCAGAGATCATCAACTAACTGCAACTCTGACCTACTCTCGCTGCCACTGCTCTCAACATTACCCACAACCTCCTCACTATTCAACAAAGTAGTCTCCCACTCCGTAGTACTCACATCCCGTTTAATACCACCTGTTTACCCTAATGTTCGAGTCTAGTACCTACTATCTACTCCTCTTGACCTTACTCCCCACCCTATTACCTACTATGTATAGTACAGCGAGAATTTATTTCCAATACAGTGTCTATCAAAGAAATTAAGAAAACCAGAAAAATTATCTAAGTTGTCCCAAAAACCTTTTGTGTCAGCATGGGGCGTCCCAACTCAGGGTACATGTTTTTTTGCGTCAGCAATTTCGAAGCGTCCCAATTGATCTGACCACTACAGTACTCCAAAAGGGTTTCATATCGAAGAGAAATATTATTCACTCTATAGTACTCCTGCGTTGATCCTCCTCGGGAAAGCAAGAGGCGGCCAAGTACGGCCACTAAACTACCCATCATAAAAACACCCCACTACATCATTTCCATTTGTAAAATTCCCCTTCTACCCCTTATCACAATTGCCTACCTAATTTACACTTGATTCCAAGATGCCCAGCAGACGATCTCAATCCAACCTACAGCGTCATAGTCTACCCCCTCAAAAGGTATTACTACCATTATCAAGTTCTACCATATCTAGGTCAAGTACTTCGAGTATATCATACTTCCAGAGAAACATCCATGGTAACAACCCTATCGTCGTTAAGTATGAAGTTGCTACTATTTGCTTACTAATCTACCACCGGAGCTATTACCCAGATCCTAGCGTGTGCTAGTGGGAGAAGCCGGAAAGCTTATTTCAACGACAACGGAGAAAGCAAAGGAGTGCGTGGTAGCAGAGCTCTCGGTTAGACCCGAGGGAGTCCGGCTAGGTAACAGTTTTCTAAAATTTTAACTTGCGGGTAAGCTACCACCGAGTCGAAAGATATCGAGAGGCGTGGAATCATGAAATGTTACGATGAAACTAAGACTTATGTGAATTAGCGAGAAGAATGGAGGATAAAGGATCATCCATCGGGGTCGCCATCAATTGATCATTATTCTCAGAACCACAGTAAAAGGGGGTTCAATATTCATCTTCATCCCTGGCTGTCCCTGGCTTAAATAAAACCCCGGACAACACTACCCGCTGGTGCCAGACCCCCTATGGTGGTAAAAAGCACAGTAAAGCTAGGCGCTGTGTCCGCGCTAAATTTTCCGCCCAGATCTGCCTAATAATGTGCGGTAGTGGCCTCCACTACAGAAGGTGGAGCGCCCGGGGGTAATGGATCATGCTAATATATTTGAGGGGGGGGGACAGTGAGGGTAGTTGAAAATTCTCATTCTCAAAACATATCCGGCTCGACGAATCCCAATTGTTGACTCTGGAATTGATTAAAAGCTCCCATGACTCCCGCCATTGTGCTGTTGTCGGATGGAGGACTTCGTAGAGTAAGGTGGGGGCACAGATGCTGCGGTCGCATCCAGGTGCACGTATCCCCGCCACTCATGTTCCCTACTTTTCATTGCTACCACTACCACTATCTTCCCGTGCCTCTTTTCCCCTTCTGGTTTTGGGAGAAGTAGACGGGTTTGGTAGCGAAGAATGGCTACCATCCCGCTACTCGCTTAGTAGTAATATTGAACCAAGGATTCCCAACAATTCCGCGTCCGCTAACTTGTCCTTGTGCGAGTGTCGCTCCATTTGTCTATCTAATGCAGCTACTGTACGTCTTACGACCCTCAACCCACCCTCTAACTTAGATATAAGACGCTAATCTTAGAAAACTTTATCGATCGCACTTCTACGATTCCTTAAAATTTCCTTGCATTAATATTTCTCTAGTTCCTCTCAACCCATCCGTCTATTCACATTCAGACTACTTTCTCCAGTGCATTCTCACATCCCCAGTAGCTCCCCCGAAGCGGTCTTGATGAGCGTAGCCGAGACAAAGTTACCCTCCTACAGACAACCCTGAAGCGAAATCTCTTCGGCATCTCAACGCTCCAAATGCCAAGGAAACAGAGTGGGGGGGATCAGGGGGGTTAAGCAATGTTATTGAAGTAGGGTATGTACCGTAGCTCAGGGCTAAAGTCTCCAAATTGAGATCACGATATCATACATATATCCATCCCAGCACGATAAGAGAAAATCTATCCCATAGATCATATACCCCCAGTGAGAATAAAACCCCGGATATCATACTCCCAAAGCGCTGGCAAGCCAGAGAAGTCAACGAGAGAGAGAATTTATCAACGTGAGGTTAAAGATTGGTTTGCGGTGTCTTGGGGGGACTGTTCTGGGCACCGTCGCTGAGACGATAGTACTGTTCGGCTTGTATTACTCTCAAAAGGCGCCCTGTGAAATTCCCAAAACGTGTATTCCAGATTATTATTTTTTCATCTAGGCTTATGAAACTACTGTACTGAACTAGTAGGTTCAACCACAAGCGCTTTAGGGCGCCCATGCACTACAGCGTATGATTTGTAGTACAAGTATGCATTACTGTATGAGCAGAACAGGATAGCACTTAAACAAGTGTGGCATTTATTTCCTGCTCCTGATGGGGTAGGCATAGGTAGGGCGCTGTGGGCGAGATTGATAGGACAGTCACCAGGGATCGGTGAGGTTGCACAAATCACCCCGCTTTTCCTCAACTCTTAAGAATTCCTGTAGCCGACTCACTCCATCGTCCATCATCTACAATATCCTAAACCGCTAAAACGAGAGAATGTCGCATTCTAGCCATAATATCAATTCCTTTAACACCGTTAGCGTGTCGAATAATTTCACAGTCGCCGATGATAGATCTAATATCCTAGCCTGGTTATCCCCACTTGATCCCAAGTCACGCCATCAAGACATCCAGGAGCGCCGAGTGGAAAATATAGGGGAATGGCTGTTACAAACTGAGGAATTTAGGACCTGGTGTGCTGGTAGTGGGAGAGATGAATTTAATAACGGAGTCTTGTTTTGCTATGGAGATCCAGGGGTCGGCAAAACATATATTAGGTAACAAAGACGAACCTTGCGGTAATAGAAGAAAAGGGCAAGCGCTGACCAGCCACGATGTTAGCTCGCTAGTGATAGACACCTTGTGTGATCAAGATGGAGAGCAAAATGTTACCGTCACATGTTTTTATTTCGACTTTGCCGCCCAAAACGATCAGTCCCCCACGATCGCGATGGGCGCCCTGCTGAAACAGGTAGTTGGCGGACTGGAGGAGGTCCCAGAGGAGATATCGCGGGCATACCAGAAACAAAAAAAAGCTCTTGGAGGGAGGGGACCTCGGCTTTCGGATATTGTGAAAATGCTACAGATTACCTCTTCCAAAGAGCGCACATTCATATGTATCGACGCTCTGGACGAATGCGTGCCAGAACATCGAGCCAAGCTTATTGATTCGCTAGGCCAAATTCTCCAAAAGTCTCCAGCCACTAGAATATTCGTCACTGGAAGACCGCACATCCGACCCGATATCACAAGGCGCCTTGCTGGAAGAGTGACGAGTCTACCCATAAGTACCAAGAGAGATGATATTATTAGATATCTTCACTCTAGGCTGGAGGAGGACATAATCCCGGATGCGATGGATAGTAGTTTGGAAGCCGAGATCCTGAAGAAAATTCCTGAAGATGTTTCCGAAATGTATGTAGAAACAACCTTAGGAAAGCTACCTCAGGCGTGCACTGACAGATAGATATCTAGATTTTTGCTGGTTAGGCTAAATATCGATGTGGTCTTGCAGGAAACCACAATTCATCGTCGGCGACAAAAGCTCAGCGCAATGACCGATGGCTTAGGGTTAGGGGATGCTTATGGCGCAACGCTAGGCCGGATAAAGAGACAGGGTGGGGAGAGAGCGAGGCTCGGTATGGCCGCTTTAATGTGGATATCTCACGCGGAGCGGCCCTTGAATGCCGATGAACTGTGCCACGCCCTAGCAGCCGAAATCGGGTCGCCGAATCTCAATACCGACAATATTCCTTCAATGGGTACATTGCTAGCCTGTTGTCAAGGGCTTGTCGTGGTAGAAAAGGAGTCCTCCACTGTCCGGTTAATCCACTTTACGCTTCAAGAATACCTCCGGGCTAATCCCGACCTTTTCGCCGCAGCTCACTCGACAATCGCAGAAATCTGCTTGACTTACTTGAATTCCCAGCAAGTCAAGGCCGTTTCGACCAGCCCCTCCCCCGATCCCCAACACGCACACTTTCTCGAATACTCTTCATTGTATTGGGGAGTTCACGCAAAACGGGACCTTTCAGATAGCGCGAAACTGTTAGCGCTAAAGCTATTTGACGACCACAGCAACCACATGCCCACCAAAACCCTCTTGCAAGCACAGAAGCCACCTTGGCACATTGGTGATTTCGATAAAATTTCCCTGTTTAGTAGTTTACATTATGCATCCTTCTTCGGGATTGTTGAGATTGTGGCTAGTTTGGTAGAGATGGAAGGTTGCGATATCAATCAAATGGATTGTGGGGGTAGCACACCTCTCGTGTGGGCTGCTAGGAATGGGCATGAGGGAGTAGTGAAAATACTACTCGGACGAGACGACGTTAACCCCGACAAACCAGATAACAACGGCGAATCACCACTCTCTGGTGCTGCTTGGAGTGGGCATGAGGGAGTGGTGAAAATACTACTCGGACGAGATGACGTCAACCCCGACAGACCAGATAACGACGGCCACACACCGCTCCAGCAGGCTGCCCACAATGGGCACCAGGAAGTGGTGAAATTACTACTTGGACGAAACGACGTCAACCCCGACAAATCAGATAACAACGGCCGAACACCACTCTGGTGGGCTGCTTACAATGGGCACGAGGGGGTGGTGAAAATGCTACTCGAACGAGACGACGTCAACCCCGACAAACCAGATAACGACGGCCAAACACCACTCTGGCGGGCCGCTGGGGATGGGCACGAGGGAGTGGTAAAAATACTCCTCGCACGAGAAGACGTCAACCCCGACAAACCAGATAACGACGGCCGAACACCACTCTGGTTGGCTGCTTACAACGGGCATGAGGGAATAGTGAAAATACTACTTGGACGAGAAGACGTCAACCCCGACAAACCAGATAACGACGGCCCAACGCCACTCTGGTGTGCTGCTTGCAGTGGGCACGAGGGGGTGGTGAAAATACTACTCGAACGAGACGACGTCAACCCCGACAAATCAAGTATCACCGGTCGAACACCGCTCTGGTGGGCCGCTCGGAATGGATACGAGGGAGTGGTGAAAATACTGCTCGCACGGGACGACGTCAGCCCCAATAAACCAGATAAATTCGGCGAAACACCACTATTTTGGGCAGTTAAGAATGGGCACAAGGGAGTGGTAGCACTACCCCAACCTCCAGAATCCGCCGCCCCCAACCTGTCATAAGGCCAAGGAGCTATCACCCTCTTTACCGTCTTCGAATACAGATTATCTATATGCCATTTCCGCAAAGGCCGCAGCAACTCTACAACATGTCCATCACCGCCACTACCTCCCCCTCTCCCCCGTACCTAACCTCCTCCCGCAGTTCCACTTTCTCCTAATGCTCACCTTTCCCTTCCCCCTACAGTATACCTATGCCAGAACCCCATCTTAAATATTTCTCTTTTGGTTGAAAGAAATACCCGGCCAAGCCTCTGCAAGCATTTTCCTATGTAGTCAATTCAGTATTTACCAATTTATGTTTACAGTCTAGAGTTCGGCATCTGCAAGGAATATTTCTATTGTATTAAGATAAACTAGACGGCTCAAAATTTCCATCATATCTACTTTCTCCTTTTTTCGCGCTCCATATCCTCTTTGCACATCGATCGTTTCTTTAACCTTTCCACAATTCCCTTTTCCCCATCTGAAGTATAGACGTGAGAATTATTTAGATATAGATATAGAAAAGGATATAAAGTTCAAGTATCTCTGACGATTTGTGAAGACCGATGGAAATTTAGATGTTATCGTAACTATAGTTTTCCGATTGTGACATAGTTTTACGATCATGCCTACATCCCACTACCCTCCCCGCCGCGAGCCCAAAGCCAAACCTGGAAAGCCACCCACAATCCCATCTCACCACCCAGAAAAAGCCAACTCATATGTATAGCAAGAGCCTCCCCTAGCCCGAAACAAAAACCCCATTCCACAATTCCACTTCTTACCCTCCAAAAAACAACTCATAAAACTTCTAATAATAATTATTATAAAACCAAACTCCATACATAGTCTTAGATATATATCACCCCCATCACCTCTAATTTCGGATAGTACTAAAGGGAAGCAGCCTCCCTACAAACGAAGAGTTAACTCGTATGATACAGTATGATGCTTAAAAGGCTCAAATCACCGCTTCTCACCTTCCTACTCTCCACGCTCCCCTGTATGAACACTCCCTATACCCCTCTCATATTTCTATTGAGATCTAAAGTCGTTTTTACATCTGTTAGCATGGATATAGCGTTAGTGTATATATTATGGAAAGTTAAACGTTAACTATTATTCTGATTATAACATATTGTATGTTGTGATTCTTTAAGTTAGGTGATATATAACTTAGGTCCTTCGGCTAATTCATGAAGGCTTAATTTACAGTGCTCGTCCTGTGGATATATCCTACTTTTCACTTAAATCTCTTACCCTAACACGTATCTGTGGCTGTGTTGTGGCAGCAAAAATGTATTCCATGGCGACGGAAGATCGCTGGGGATGGTACATTTTCACCAACCACAACTCTACCACAGATACATGCTGGGGTATGAGTTTAAGTGAGCAGTACGGTAGGGTGCACCACATACACGGATCACAAAGTAAAATCCACAGAGCCTTATTCTTAGCATGCCCATACAAAGTAAAATCACAGTAGTTGTCCACTGGCAGATGCTGAAAAGCACTATCTTACTATATCCCCTTGCACAGAATTTTTAACAAAACAGAAAAGATAGCCCATAAATTACACGCCGCTCTGCAGGCAGAGCATTGTTAGCCAACCACATTTAGCAACTTCCCCCATGATGCATAAGTGTGTTTAGAAAACAAAACGTGTTTTGAGACGGCGAAAAGCTCAGATGATGGTACGCCAAACAACCCATTAGTTACAATACTCAAATTTCCAACGCCTTTTGTGAGGTGGTGAGTTTCTTTGTCAAGTCGCTTTCTTGCTTGTTTCCGGTTGCTGCGTCGCCCTCAGGTGTCCGGGCTCCTAACCCTAGGAGGAGTAGCCACGATACTAAGTTCTGCCAGGCATTCATGAAATATCACTCGATATACGATAATGTCTGAATGTTGAAAAACGTGCCAAAGGTTAAGCTATATACCGGAAACATGTGCGTGCGAGATATGCTTGAGAACTTTTATTCAATCTCAGAGGGCCAGGAAGGCCCACTATTTATACAGTGAAATAGCAACATATATCAGCAGCCGAGAAGTTAACGGAAACAATATGGAAGACAAGAGAAACAAATGAGAACAAAATTGCGTATCTAGTTGATTGATCAGTGACATGAGGGAAAAAATTGAATAGGGTAAGTCTAACTCGGAGAGTAGGAAACCGGTACTCGAGGAGAATGACCGGTTTTGTCGTACTCTAATACGTAGAAAGTGCATATCCGAAAGCCCATTTTCAGCACTGAAGGGCGAGCTTACTCCATAGCATCCCACACTATAGGATGAGTATCGGAGAGCAGCCTGGCTTAAAGGCACTAGCGGCCATTAGGTAGAAAGGTTAAAGCTTTCGAAGTATGTTAGAGGCTTGAGAAGACAAGAAAGTGCGCTTCCGGGGTATAGGTTAGGAAAAGCACTTCAGGCAACCTCTGTCGATCCACGGATCACCGGGGAAGATAATCCCCGGGTATCGGAGAGACACTTCGTGGTCGACGCTGATCCCAAAACTGTTAAACAGTCTATCGGTGTTGCTATTAGGCCGGGTACAACCCTTATGATACCTACGTTATAAGAATCTGACAATATTATTATTATCAACTAGAGGGGGTCAGTTTCTCCCCGTTATCTAATCGTAGGTTACTCCTCGCCAGAGTAGAAAGATGGATAATTCCGTGACTTAAAGTGTAAGAACCTCTTCCAGATGTGGTCCAGCACTGCGAGAAATCAGTCTAATGGGCATGGCAGACAATATCGATACTACAGTTTTTCAATTTTCCCAAGGGCAGCAATCATCCAGGGAGATAAGTGTAGGAAAGTCCTAATTTTACAACTAGGCAAACACGTCTCGTTCCAAAGGGGTTGATTGAAAATATCACAATAATATTATTATAGCGTTTTATCATAATAATAATATTATAATGATAATAATAATAAATACTTTTTTTTCTTCTTTTTTTTTCGGAACCTCCGATACAGCCGCCAACCATCTGTCCGTTCCTCCGTCAATTGCTCCGTCCATCGCTCCGTCCGGTTGTTTTCTCTGCATCTCTGGAACGTGAGGGATGCATACACTTAATTAATCATCATTTTCTGTAGCGCTACTAGGAAAATATTTTGGGATTCTGGATTGTTAGAATCTCATTGGATCAGTGAGTTTGCTTTAGGCCATTGTGAAGCATTCATCAAACTCACACATTCTAGTTAGGGCTGTAACAGGGTTAGGGTATTTCGCCGAGAATAGTGCATAGTTGCAGATCACTCCGGAATGAGTTTCATCATGAGTAGGGGCTGATGCCGGAATGGACTCGTTGTAAGAGCAGGTTAAAGTGGATTCGCCCAGACTATTGACGACTAGTCGCTGATTTGTGCTTCATCAGATGATAATTAGGATGATGCATACCGGTATTAGGGGGAAATTTTGTTGTCTGGGGAAGGCTGAAGCCCATCTACCGGGCTAAACCAGAGATAGGCGATATCTACCGTACTTTTCTACCAGCGCCCAGTCTCCTCACTATAAATCTGAGACACATCATTTTAACCAATGATTTGCTCCTCCTGCAGTACTAGTATCATACCGGTAGTAGCTGTCACTTGTCTCCTTAGGAATGTATCCGCTTTCGCGACCGGCGGGCATCGTCTAACGCTTCCCCAAGCCAACCTCCCACTATCTGTACTGTACGGTACTGTGCCCTACCACCCACCTAAAAGCCCTCAAGACCTAATCTTTTATTTAACTATACCTTTATTTTCCCTCCCTAAATTGCATCTCTGACATACCAGTATCTTAAACCTCCGTTACCTGCGCACTAATCTATCATATCCCCTTCCAGAAGAAATCAAAATAGGCACCAAACAGAACAGCCCGTCGGTGACACCAATTAAAGCCCAAAACATTTTCAGCTGCGGCAAGACGAGCCCTGTTTTTACTTTTCTTTTCTTGCTTTTCTTTTCCAGAAGGCAAAACACGCCCCCTTTTCTCGGCATTACCGATCAGCATCAGCCAAGTGACGATCGAATCATCCAGCCAGAAGCTAAATCTTGAAGTTTGATAATTCCCCGAATGACAGCGCTCGCTACGCTCCCGTCAACCGTTGGAAGTGCTGAATGGTGTGTGGGAATCCCATTTTAGAAAGTGGTTGTGTAACCGAGGTGTTGGGGGTGGTTAGGCTGCCATGGTAATCGGTTCCGGCGCGTCTGCTTTCTGGTTGTTTGTTTTTGCTTCCTGCCTGTCACAGGCCAGGGCTCAATGCGGCTGAGAATATACTTGGCAGATCAAAAAGTCTCCGGACGTTTTTGCGCCAAGACAGGCACTAAAAATGCATAGCATCCGGAGACTTTTTAAATTGCCAAGTACGGTACCAGTAGCTCTAGGCAGAACATGTACCTCCGTAGAGAAAAGCACTGCACGACACTAGCAGTAGCATTTATCTTAGTAATAGAGAGCCAATCGTAAACAATCACGCCGCTAACAGCATCAACAATGAACGCCAAACCGCGGCAGAAAAGCGACTATCATCCCGAGGCCCCTTTGGCGATGGAGCCTCACGCTCATACACGCGCCCACTTGCGATCGCCCGGGAGTTCACCTTGGCGCGATGGGATTGTATCCACCTGAGATGAAATGAGTAGACCAATGAATCAATTAATGAGAATGGCGCAAATTGGGATGAGGGAGGGGAGAAGGCGTAGGCTCGTGGATCAAAGGGAGGCGGAAAAATCGATTACCGAAATTAACCGATGCAGGCGGGGAGAGAAAGGGGCAGCCGCCGCCGTGAGGATGCGGTGGCGGTGATGCGGCCGGGGGTGGCTTGGCAAATGAAGATTTTTCGCTTGCATGTGGTATGCCATAACTAGTACTCGAGATTGCGGAATATTGAGTCCCCCGCAGGGTGGACTATCCACGGGTTTTCGTCACTTTACCGCGTAGATAGCAGATAACAGCGTAGCATGACATGGAGGTAGTATCATAGGTAGTTCGGTCGTTGTAGGAAATATATTATCAAGGTCACTGAGGTTCTCGTCATCGGAAACCGCGAAACAAGAAAAATTATGGAGAAAGCGAAAACTGAGGCCCCTGGAGGCAATCCGTTGCTAGACCTGTGTTGTGATAGAGCAAGAATAGAGCCTTAAGAAGCGATGTTTGCCAAGGTTCTTTGTATGCTTGGGCCCTATCAGGTTACGTATCCACGAGAGTGAGAGATGGGCACGGGAACCATAGGACGCTGTCTACGAAACTTCGGCGCCAGCACTAGACTACCGGTATGAACTCCTTTTTGTGCACCTCGATAAAGGGTTCCGCCCTGGAAACACCCTCTCTCTACTGCACACTTCAAAGCTCTCCTACGTCGCACCCTTTCTCGCAGGGATTGCTCTTGACTCTATTGGTGTTCACTCTCAAACCTATGAAGGTTTTCCGTGACCGATCGGCTCAGATTGGTATGTCTCCCTTGTGAGAACCAACCCATCGAAAGGATAAATCATTCCACAAACGGCCGTCAGCACCAATCAAAGGAATACTCGAACCCTACCGGACGAAAATTCTTCGGAGACATCGTCTGCAAAGGAAGTCATCCAAAGTCCTAATCATCTCAATAGACTGATCAGTGCAAAGGTAGTATTCCACCGTATGTCAGCTTGACATGGGTTTAGTAGGAAAATCCCGCTATCACAAGCTTACCAACCCCTACTCCAAGGCAATCTTACAATCCGAGTCGGAAGCTTCGGACCCCCGAGTATCCAAGCACCTTACCGACCGGACTGATTCTTTGATTTTTACTTCTAGGACCTAGTATATATATTGAGGGGGTCTCGCAAAAACTTCCCCCTTCTCAAAGGTGGTAAGTGGGTTCTCCACTGATGGTTCTGGCTTACTAGCGAGGAAGCACGAGGATCCCTGAGGTATAGTAGGTTCGGTACGAGGTATGAATATGATGGAGACGAGACAAACCATATCATAAGGGATGGGATTCAAATACAAGTCTGGATCTGGTTTTTGAGCTGGATTGTTTGACTCCAGTTGACCTGCAGTGATTGAAAATATGAATTCGTGGAGAACGCATATTTCTGGCCGAAGGTCAAAGACGAACTCTGCCAGCGGTAGCACATGCCCTTCACATGCTAATCCGCATTATCTTGGCCTCCACTTGTTTTCAGACGAGAAATCTCATGTTGCCGAGGAACGGGTCTATGCAAGACGACCTTATCGACCGGACGGAAATCCCCCCGCTAAACACCTCACCCCCTCTTTTCATCAAGCCCGCAGTCCGCAATCGGTCTCCGCACCGCCGCATCCTTGCCGAAACATCGATCCGAAACAGGACAGCTCAGACCAACAGGGATTATTGCATAATCCCTGTTCTTCATCACCGCAGCCCACAAAACAGTCGGTTCGCCAATTACATGAGATAACCGAGGAGCCCCTTTCACGAAATCACGGTCATGGAACTGTCCAATCCCAGACACCGGTTCCTCCCCGCAGCCATAGCTTTGCTACGGTTTATAATCGTAACAAGCAAGAAGCACCCAAAATATATGGCAAAAACCCGAGTGTAAATTCATGCCCTGGCTTTCGGATACTTTTTGCCCGCTACGGGCACTCGGAAGGAATAGTTGGCTGTCGACATTTTTAATAAAAAAAAAGAGCCTGCGAGAATACCGAGTGATGTCCAATGAATTATTATATTTCCTTTTGTTTCCATATCCCCCAATCACTATAATATGCTAGATGGTACCGTCATGCATGGACAAAAAAAAAAGCAAAAAACAAATACGAAGCGTCTAAAAAAAGAAGGAAAAATAGATCATCCCTGAGCCTTAATCGGGACTTTAACGTCCAACAAGCTCAACGGTCCAGCCAGCCACGGGATGCTCACACCGTTGATGTCGGTGCCGTTGCCACGGACATCCAATACGACGGGGCGACCACTTCCCAGGGCGGTGGCGAGGGGGATGAGTGCGGAGGTTTGCACCCTTGAGCGGAAATCGTATGTATGGTTGCCTGGACGAATGTGAAGACCGGAAATCGTACCGTTTCCGAGGGTTGTTCCGTTAAGGGACATGTTTATGTGGACATCACCCTAATAATAGGTTAATACTATGGATCAGAGGGAGACGAGAGGGGAGCAAAAATTACCATTTGGATTTCAAAGACCGTGGGGTTGGGAATCAAAACTTTTCCGGCAAGGTTAGAGCCGTCGGCTTGCCGGGCCTGATCCAGGAGGGAATATTCTTCTATTTCCATTCCCTTGAGTTGATTGAAACCTGGAGCGTGTTAGGTTATTTACAGCTCAGACTCATGGATGATGGTTTGGGGATTACCCTTGGTAGTGATGACCTCGTTGTAGTTCACTTTGGTATGCAGCTTGCCTGCCCACAGGGTTGTTCGTCCACGGATGGCTACCCTCAAGGTCTCGCTGCCCAATAACAATGCGGAGAATTCCGTTAACGCGGGGACGGAAGTGATCTTGGTAGTAGCATTGGTGACGATGACAGGGACAGCATCTCCTCCCTTGATGCTGGGAAGTTGAAGGGACATGAACGGCTGGATAGGCTTATGGTTTTCCAAGAAAAAAATAACTTCCATTGGTTCAAGGCGGGCATGGGCAGCAATGCCCCCAGCGCCGGTGACAGTGCTGTTGAGAGACAGCAATAGGGAAGTTGGTGATGGCTCAAGAATTGTGAAAGAATGTAAATTCAGGACGGTCTTGTCGATTTCTTTCTGACCGACGGCAGGCAGAATGGCGTATACACTGCACTTCTCGATTAGATGTCATCCAACATCATACCGGGTGGAATGAGATACTAACACAATGATCATAATGACCAGTACGAACAAACAAAATGCAATCAACCAAACCCACCAAAACCGACGGCAATGTCGCCCAACCTTGTTCTGTCGTTTGGGAGAGTTTTCGACATACTCTGTCGCCTCCTCGCCCTTTGCTGTCGAGGAAGCCATCATGAATGATCGTAATCGTCAAAAAAATCCGTTAAAAGAAAAACCTCCAAACAAAAAGCCTTAGAACCACGAAATCAACAAAAACGAACAGAGGGGAAAGGTAATATTTTATTTAAATGGCGATCGGCTTGGTCAAGGTAGGGGGGGGGGAGGGGTGGGGAAGGCTGGTTTAACTAATTTCCGATTTCCAATTTTTTTTCACGCCTCCACCTCAAACCCATTACTTACCACCCATTAATGCCGCCAAAGGGAACCTCGTACAAGACTTGCAGAAATTCCAGACAGGGTAGTTGAACAACAAAACAAAATTTCCCTACTCTAAACCCCTCCTCCTACTGCATTCCTCCTTCTCACCTTCCCCACCACGGTTACCGCTGTCCACAGCCAATCCATCCATCCATCTACGGTGCACACCCCACCTATCCCAACCCCTCGGTTCTATGCGGAGGACTTGCCGTTTTTGGAACAAAAACCTATAATTTTTAGCATTCGGCATCACATGTACTATACTAGCACAGTATCGGTATAATAGAGTACTCGATGTACGGTGCAAGTACCGTAAAATCTCGCGAAATCCACTATCAGATTATCAGCGGGAATTAGCTCGCTAGCCGAGGATAGGTTTAGAGGGGTAGTACAAGTAGAATCACGAATACCAGTTAATGAGATTCAACACCCCTTGAGGGCTGATCTTATCCTGCATTAAGAAAGCAGTAACCTTTCACGAAGTTTTTACAATACATTACTACGAGGATAAACATGACGCTTTGGCTGCTGCGTTGTCACTTGCTCGCCTACCCTCTCAGCATTTGGGGGGGGGAAAGAAAAATTCAAAAATCGAAAATTGGGGAAAAAAGGGTTTTTGGGAAAGAGTCGCATGACCATTGGTTACTGGGTGTGGTGGTTGTATTATATTGCTCTGCATCAGCAGCAGCATTGGTACTACCGGTACACGGCAAGGCCGCCCTGCATCCAGCCAGGAATGCAGCACCTGTTGAACACCGCTGAACAGAATACTGGTAACTCAGTTGGGACCTTAGCGACTCCTTTCTTGATGGTGGCGAGTTATGGGAGAGTTAAGCTCATGACCATCATCTCCGCCTCGTCCTCCTCCCCCCTCCCATAGCTTTCGTTCGACTCTGTCTGTTTTATTTGTGGCGAATTTTCATTCCCCTTCCCCCTTTTATCCTCCCAGATCTGCCTCGGCGGGTGGGGCTGCCTTCACTACCCTGCTGGTACCGTAGGCTATGATAGGGTACTTTACGGGTAACCCACCGTTAGTTACGGTGCTGGTGGCGAGAAAACCGACCACAGCTCTGATAACGGATGGAGAAAGTCTTGGCAGAAGGGACCCCCGTTGCATGCGAATTGGCATGATATGGCGAGGGACATCCATAGCCGGAAGGAAAAATCCTCCGCCTTCAACCGCCAAAGATAACCCTCTACATATTAATAGAGAGAGAGAAAACAGGAATATCAAGTTTTTCGGAGGCTAGAAGTGGGTCAAAATTCCCCGCAGGAGCAAGGCAATGTCTCTGGAGGGCACGTTAATCACTGTTAATCTCCTTGGCAACAGCGTTTGATAGCTTATATTGCCAAGACACTAATCTAGTCTTGGCAAATTAGCATACTCTTACTAAGCTAGGATGAATGTTCGCTCCTCGCTGTGTGATGTCTAGCGGGGTTAAGGGTTGCTTTGCACTGTACGACGCTGGTGTGGTTACCTGATAACTTGATCGTTGGGGGCTGGTATATATATCGTAACTTATTCTACTGCCAGTATGATAGATACCCGCAGCAAATATCAAAACAACGTACTTGTACAGTACCAGTACCGGGTACAGTGTCCAGCAAGAAGTAATTGAACAGTCATTTAAGGTTAACTAGCCAAATATATCCCTGTCTGATCCGGTTAATTATCCCCTACCCTTGTACATGTACTGTACAATCAAAAGGGTTACCGGTACTCGTAGAAAACTTTTGGCGGCAAGCGATCGATTTAGCAAATGTGGGAAAAAGGGGAGGGGATGTTGTGATATTTTACATGGTGCTATTAACTAGGAGCAACTTGAACTGAGTGATTGCCCATGTCTAGCACTGTATCTGTATCATATGGTATCTGCGGATCTTATTTTAACGAGCTTATATACTGTATATAAGTGAATGCTGAATTGAGATGAAAGGAGGAGGAGAAGAGTCAGGCTTTTGGAATACTGGCATATACCGGCAGTTCTTTCCAAGAGACTCGCTCGTGATATAAACGAATGAATTGAAACTTCATACCGATATAGTACAATACTGGCAATTCCGCCATCTGGTGTGCGGAACTGTACCAGTACACGTACATGGCTACAGTAGATATAATATGATACCTAGCTTACGCCATTATACCCCTTTAATCTAATCTAGATTTCTAATATCCACCAGACAAGACAAAGAATTTTCCAACGACGGTAGTGGACTGTACCCCCACCCATCCCCCTGATCCTACCAATCTCTTTTTTTTCTTCCAACCGTTTTTGACCCTCCCCCCATAGTTGCTACCGGTACTGCATTATACATACCTACCGGTATCAATATAATAATCTTAAACGAAGATGAAGAAGAAGAAGAAAAGGGCGGAATAACTAGACTATAGTTTACCCCCCCATGCATAGTATCATACGGTACCCAGGCACTGTACAAACCTACAGTAAACGGCGCCAAGCACAAAGGTCCAAGACGTCAAACCTTCCCCCCAACCTTCCTACAATATCATTACACTATTCCTACAATACCAAATTACCCTAAATGATTTTTTATAGTATCATATCATATCGTACCTGCAATAACGATCAGCACCCAGACCCAAAAGTCAAAACCCCTGTTCCTCCCATGGCTTTTTTTTTATACTTCCATACCCGAGTACTGTACAATACAGTACAATACAATACGTGACCCTACAGTAAATTTAACTTTTCAATTGAACCAGGTAGACTATCATAAGTATCACTTCCTCTTCTCTCCTCCGACTATCATACCTCCAAGGGCCCCCCTCCCTCCGCCCGAGTCAAACTAGCCGCACGGGTGGGGAAAGAGCGTTTACGCCATGAATTCTCTAAACAAACAAACAAACGCTCACCAAAAATTACGATATAATATACCCGTCAGTACTCGATTTGATCTGGCCTAACTTTATTTATTTATTTATTCACCGTAGTCTAATCGTTTGCGTTACACACGTTTCGACAACCAACCGGACTACCGGTTTCGGTTTCGGTAGAGTTTGTTTGTTTGTTCGATGGGCTAGACTTCTTCTTGTTAAACTACCGGTTACTGTACTCGGATATGGAAGTAAAAATCGAGCATAACAAAGATAAAGCTAGAATCTCGAGAATCTCACAGATTAGGAATTAGAAGAAACAGGGGGGCACTACGGTAGGAGGTTAAAACTCGGAGTAGTTGCATTGAGTTGATACCTTAATACTATCATGGAAAAATTGTAAAGGCCTTAATACCTCAACTAGTCCATACATATATCATTAATGATGTAAAGGTTACGTCTCCTAAATTTTAGTCCGGGTTCTTCTTACCTTGAGTGTGCAGATCTTTTATGTTATTTTGGCCAGCTCAATACCTCTCCGTAATGACAGGGTCCTTAGCATACTCGATTTTTACTGTCTCCGAGTACGTTTGCGCACACACCTCAACCTGCAAAAAAAAGAAAGAAAAAAAACCAATTTCAGAAGGGGAAAATAGGATTCTTGAAACTCCCCCCCATCTATCGTCTTGAGTTTGATATTGTAGAACTTTTGTGCACGGTGTATGTAATATAAGCTCCCGGGATGGAGGAATGGCTTTATTCTCCAATCTTTTTGGTTACAGAACTCGGGTATCTCTGCTCGAGCTTACTGCCTGCTTACTCCACATGATACTGGCCTTGTTAGGAGTCTCGCGTCAGCGCACAGTATGGTACCGGTAAGTTAGTCTATAGCTGACCAGCCTGCACGATCGTAGTAGGGCTGAACTCTCTCTGGTAGCGTAGTTTGCGGGGTTTGTGTCGCCTTCTAGGATCATCGCATGTAGTTTTTTTTCTTTTAATTTTTCAGTTTCGGTTTTTTCTTCTCATTTTTCGCAAGATCGTAAATAGCTATTTTGTACAAGACTATCATAGTTAAGTAACTAAAGTTCCCTCGCGATAATGAAGCTTCAAATTGAATATGTGTTTCATTTACTATACGTAGAAATATTGTGCTATCTTAGTGTATACTATTGGCATCGGACCGTGCTGACTGGTGCCTAGGTTGCTACACGGCTTGTAGCTACTTGTTGCGATTGGCATCCATGTGAGAGTAGGAAAATAGGAGATAAGGGAAAAAACATAAAAAACAATGTGCTAATCGGTGCAGCTGTAATCGAGAGGATAGGAAGAAGAGAAAAAAAAGGTATAGGGATACTAACAAAGGCACGGTACCCTACCGGCATTAACTTGTATAAGGGAATGGTGTGCTAGGACGTCGGGGTTGCCTCTCTTAGTAAGGTCTGGTGTTTTTTTCTCTTTTATTTATTTCGGAGGGCAGGTTTTTTGGTGTGTTTTTCGCTCCTTTTCCGCAGGAGGAAATTCTGGACTACATATCGCACCGTTTTCAGGGACGAGTTAATAAGAGTATTGTAAAACCTGGAGATGAGAGAAAAAGAAAACTTCCGATGCCATCCCTTCCGTGCTTCTATGAAAGAAAAGAAAAGAAAAAAATAGATTCTCGCATACGCTAGAAAAATACTTTAATACCTGCTGCGACAGCCCGTCACCAAACAATTCATTCAGTAACCCCAAGAAATAGCCCCTCTGTGCAATTGAAAAGCTAGGATAGGACAGAATTAAAGAAAATTAAGCGGAGGAAAAGGGACGAAGAAAAAAAAAGGTATTCTGGACCCCCCCCTCAATAAAATAGCTTCCCTCTGATCTAACAACGGTAAATATTTTTGATTATAGTTTTGCACACTCCTCCTCCAGTGCCAACACATAGTTTTGCGCGATTCCAGAAGCGTCTTCATATGGGCTCCACTTGTTACTTCCCACATTGGCTTTGGAATTGGTCAATCTAGGATCTTTCTTGGCCCATTCTTTGACGAGATCGAGTAGATACCCCTGGTTGGCTTTGAAATGTGCTTCAATTACGTCCTGTAAACCTGTCAGCATCCTCCGATGAGCACCCAGTAATGGCGTTGACATACCTTCCAGATTCCATTCCTCTTGGAAGAGTCCCTTAGCCAATCAAGCATTGCCCATTTGACATTGTTGACACGGACTCGGCCATTGAACTCTTCGGCATCCTTTTTCCGGGTTCCTTCACGCCGCCCGGGCTCATTGTACCAAGGGGTCGCGCAAAGTATCATGGACTGGATAGAGACGAAAACCTGGAGCAAGGTGGAAGTTCCCGGCTGCCAACGTTCCGATGAAGCGCCGGACCAGGTATTAAGGATGGAGAGGCACACTGCGAGTCACCGGTTAGCTATTTGCTTAGGAATCTATCATTCGAATCTACCTTTTCCGCAATTATATAAATTTGGGTTAAAGTGAACAGTCCCGTTTCCAGTGGTCTTGAATTGGCACATTGGTGGGCCACCCGGGTAATTCGCGGGAGCCCAGATGTCAAATCTTATTGATTAGCATTTCAACTCGACTGAATCGGCGGGATGACTTACTCGTAAAGCCCACCCTCATATGGCGTTTCACAAGGACCAACAATCATGGCCTTTATGATATCTGGTCTACCATCTTCAACCCTGACAAAAACCCCTTGCGGGAGACTAGTACTCATTGTGGCCATCTCTCTACTTAGATGCAATACTCGGCCCCTCGGACTAGCGGCCAGGCTGGTCGCCTGTAAATGCCAATAATGTGTTGCGACGACACCCTCAATATACTCAAACGCCATCCCATCATGATATCCGAGGTCCAAGACCAGAGCCGGAGGTGGGGCTTTGATCTGGGGGGGTGCCTCCATGCTCTTGGAAGAGGTGAAGGATGATCTATTTTTATTGTTCGCATTACGGGATGCGAGGTTGAGAAGCTTATCCCCGATAGCCGCGATTTCCATGCAGATCTTGAGAGTTTTTGCCGCTTCTGTTCCTTCAAACTCGTCTCCCTTTGTCTTCCCCACACATTTAAGGAAGACCCTGGCTTGAGTGCTCAGTTTCGACATAACTTGGACCATGCTGTGCCTGCTAAACCCATCCTCATACATCAAGACCTCTGCGCGCTTCCTCTCCTCAACTGCCGCTGCAGCCTTTCCCCTGGTCTTCGGACCAATCTCAGCTAATATATCGATGACTGGCTTGCTTTGGGTAATCTTCATGATGCCGCTTGTGAAAAGCTTGGAGCGACGATTCTCCAGTATCAGAAATTCAAGGCTCGGGCTGTCTGATAGACGATTCAATAAGGCAACTAGAGCAAGATACACCTCGCTGTGAATAGAAATATCTTGGATGGAATCGTTTCGTAAGAGTTCCTCGATTTTCTCAGCCAACATACTTGCCCTCAACATGCTCAGAGCAACGTCGGGCATCACGTATTGCAACTCATTCTCCGGCCCGGAATCGGAAAGGAGCCGAATCAATGTCCGGATAACCGCATAAAGTGTCTTGTCGTGCATGATCTGCTTCGATGATAACGGTGGATGTGTTGGTATAGCCTGAGGTTTGAAGCGGGGCTGAAATGTTTCAGAGGGTCCAGGCCAAAGGTACGGCCCTCCGGCCCCATCATCGGTAAAGCCGGATGGTGTATCTAACGTTTCAAGAAATGCGCTGGCATTGTCGGGATCTGAACTGGCCGGAATGTAGCTTGGAATATAGCCTAGCGGCGATAGTGCAGCCTCTGGGTGCTGGGCTATATAAGATTTTATATGTTGCATCATATCTGATGCCGAGAGGGGACCGGTGGTGCTCGGGAAAATCGGCAGACCTGGTGTACTTTCAACTATAGAATTTGGCAATGGATCTTTTGCAGAGCTAGGGCCACTAGGAGGGTAGGCTAAAGGCGCGCCTGGGTTTTGGAAGAAAGCAGGGTGGTATTGGTGGCTGGGGGCAATTGGTGGCTTGATGGCTGGGTAGGGTGGGACGTGGGGAAGACCATATGGTAAGCCACCCAAAGGGCTTGTTCCCCTTCCGAGTCCGAATCCATGGTACGGATATACTTTCGGTATTTGGGGCGCGTTTGGGTTGGCAGGCTCTTTAATTGCTGCGCTTGAGGGGCTATATGGCGGAGGAGCAGTGAGGGGAAAGCCGTTAGCCATCGGAAACCCATGGGAAGGCTGGAATGAATATTCTGAGGGAAGCTGCAACAGGGCAGAAGTAAGAGGTACGCCTTCAGCCGTTGACGGCCCAATGGAAGGCTGGAATTGTTGATTTGGGGAAATCTGCGCCGAGGCAGAAGCGAGAGGTAAACCTTCGGGTGTTGATAGGCCGGGGGGAGGCTGTATTTTTGGAGCGGGAGTTGGCTCGGGTTGAGCCTGTGAGTTGTGAGTGATTCCGAGGGCCTTTGCGGAGGCCATGGGGGGCCCACCCAGAGCGGCCACTTGCGCAGCAATTTTCTCTGATAGCTTCCCTATCCCGGATTCCGTGACTGGAAATCCGAGATCACTAAACATCAATGGGCCGTCGTCAAAATCAGATTCATCTTCCGGAAGGTCCCAATCCATGCTGTCACTGGTCTCAAAGCCGAACATGGATGCGGTATATGTCCCAGATCCATAGCCGGTTCCTTTGTCCTTGGCCCCCTTGGCCCTAGCCTTTCGTTCAGGCCTTGGTACCGGGGGCTTCGCAGGGTGTGTACCGTCGGTGATTTTGTCCTTAAGCGATCGGAGGCTGCGTCTGAGAGTCCCTTTGATTCCTCTGCCGGCCGAGGTAGAAGAGAGGGAGTTCCCGTTGGGACTCAATCCGAGGGACTCCTCGTCAATAATTCCCAAACACAACAATATGGCAACTAGCCTGCCGTCACCACAACACCAGAGCCGCTTATCATCTCGGAAGCTATGTTCAGATGTTCTCGATGAAGTGTCATTTCCATCGGGGTTCTTTGCACCATTCTGGTCCTCCCATTTTTGTTCCGACTCCGATTTGACAGGTTTGAGGCAGGCAATGCAAGAATAGGTCCGGCATTTCGGACAACATTCGGTACCAAATATTTGACTAAGCTTCTTCGCATTTGACTTGTCTTCTCGCTCCTTGCCTTTGCTCTTGGCATCCCTCCCACTCTTGGCATCTTGAGCATTTCCGCTCTCCTTCTCCTTCTCCTTCTCCTTATTCTCGTCTTCAATGTTCTCCTTGTCCATTTCGAGATCGGTTTTGCCTACGGATGGGTTATTGCCGCTGGCAAGCCTCCTAACCCTGCTCCATCTTGCTAACTTCGATATGGTTTCTTCCCTCGTCTTTTCCTCCATGTCCTTGCGATGCTTCTCGGCTTTTTCGGCATTCCGTACAGCATTTTTGATCCTGTAAATGGAATCAAGCTGGTTCCTGAGCGTCTCGGTAGTGACAGATTCGAAATGGAGCTCATTATTGCAATGACTGCAGCATCGACCTTTTGGGTGTAGTGTGGCCCACCAATTACGCAGCTGGGCAACATCCACCTCGGATGGGTTCCCGGTGTCTTCCGGGGACGTGATCTCGCTGCTGATTCTGCTGGAAGGTCCCGAGCTGAGGGAGGATGCACGCTTCTGTGATTGCGTCATTAGAATAATTCTACGCGAGAAAGGCATCGCTAAGCTCGCCAGAGGTCTCCAAACAAAGCTTGTCATGGACCAATGAACACGTGGGGGGAGGGGAAAAGAAAAGAAAAAGAAAAGGTGACGAGAAAAAACATAACGCACGGGATTCATCTTGTAAGCGTCCTTCAACGGGACCTTATTCTTCTCATGGGGACTTGAGGCACCGGTGGAAAAACTCTGGGTGTCAGTTTGTAGCTGCAGAGGGTTTTTGCTTTGCCCAGATGCCTAAAATAAAATGTTTAGCAAGACCCCAAGAGTGATATGAGCTATCCGCTATCCATACCGATGCACTATCCATTTTGGATCGCTTTTTAGCTTTTGAGCTTCCCCGTGTAACACCCGAAGAAGGGGGTAAGGATGGTTTGTCGAGGCTGTCTTCGTCTGGTGAGTGAGGCCTCTTAGGTTTAGGTGTCATAGTGATGAGAAAAAGGAAAAGGAGAAAGGGAAGGATAGAGGGAGGGAGGGAGCGTGTGTGTGTGTGTGTGTGTCTCCGTGTATCTGGGGGTGTGTGTGGAGGAGGGGCAAGAGACGATCAGCGAGTGGGTGAAACTTTTGTGGATCCCAGGGAAAGGTTACGGTCGTGTACCCTAGCGAGGCTCACGGATGTAGAGGGGCGCAGGGTGAGGGAGATGGGAGAATGGTGGAAGGGGGGGTGGACGTGGCACAAACTCCAATATAGAAAGGAATGAAGGGGAAAGGCAGAGACGAAGGGCATAGAAAGAAACGCGAGATACGCTTCTGGTACGGCGGTACGGTAGTCTTTGCCAACTGCTGGCTTCTCGTTGTTGATTGTGAAGCATCGATCCCGCTTGCGGCACCTTTCCTATCGATCCAGCCCCGCCTTGGCACCTTAACTAAGCGAGTTTTGATAGTTGCCATGACAACCATCGGATTCCCTGGATTGCTGCCTTGGCTATTTTTGGATTGTACTCGCACTTTGTATGTGAAGATCCATCAGGCTCCCCCAGTTTATCACGGCAAGGGGTACGAGTAGTTTAGAGGGCATGCGGTAATGTTCGAATAGGATGAGGTATACCCACAAATCAATGGGGGGAATACATGTAATACTTGGCAGAAGGAATTGCACCTGTTTCCCCTTTTATTTGTGATTCAAACGGGCTTGCTACCATGTTATTGGTACTATTATGCCTCACGCTACCGGGATGAAGAGTAAATCTCCCAATATTCAGCCTCCATAGGATACCGGTACTTGCACTTGTAGTACTCGTACACACTCTCCATCCATGAACTACGATGCATGCATGATACGAGGATCACACAACTCTCTTCACGGATCAGCACGTGCGATTTGCAAAGAAATAGAGTGCATCCGCGTTTGTGGTTGGCAGACTCCTTTCCTAAGCCCCAATGTATATAGCGGGGTTGCTGCAGCTATGCAGACAGAAGAATTGGGCTTGCGGGCATCCCCTGCCCAACCTTCATAATCCGAATTGAGAGCTGTTGCTGAGCACATTTGAGGGGGCTATATGTTATGATGTTAGGCTCCCACAGTGTCGAGGACGACAACCTGTCCTCGCCGATCTCACCTCCAGGCTCTTCTGGAAGGTTTCATGATCTCACATTTACGGTATTGAGAATTTGTGTCTTGGAAAGTGCTGGTCGTATTCTTAGCTATCCAGGACGAATCGGCCGGCACTTATCGGGTCGTTGGTAATCACTAGGTTCTGTTGTGAACAATTGGGTACTGCACTGTACCGTTCAGTACGAGTACACCTTTGAGGTGCCACCTAATATCTGGGTGATCTCCGTCTTAGAGAGTCTGTTATAGCAGGATCTACAGTGGCTTGTTTCTTCTAAACCAAAAGAAACATTATATCTTTTTCTGATTTTTTGTTTTTCTGCTATGATACCCCACCGATCACGAACCCCAAGGAAGCGGGAGTCTTCACCATGGTATATCAGGTCAGGAGTACTGTCTTCCTAATAAGTAGAGGAATGGGTAGTAGAAGACCGGCATCGAAATAACCTATACACCATTCCCACGGTGCCATATTAATGTATCAACTTTCGGACTAGGGGCGGTTGCCTCGCCGCCTAACATAGCAGATATCTTCACATAGTCCCTCCATTCGAATTTCTACCAAAAAACAGCCCCTAATAACATCTAGTATATCAACCTCCAACGGGAAGCTTAGCATCATTATCGACCGCCTTATATACTCCCAGAATACCCAACAAAACAGCCATACCAAAAGGAAAAAAAAGGAAAAAGGGAAAAAACAAAATATATAGCAAACAAACAAACAGAGGACTTCAAACCCAGCAGATATCCCGAGCTCTGATCTTGCTTGCAAATCCGGCTTCTATTTCTCAAAAAATTTACCATCGTATCATGTGACAGGTCTATCTAAATATCATAGCTCCGTTTGGAGGCGGGATCGAAATTACCCGGGTTTAGCCTTCCGCTGTGTGTTTCATAATCAGGGCCTTTCCGCTCTATGGCATTGCGTCTACCCGTAAGATTGTATGAATGCATAACTTATATGATAGACTACCGCTAAACATGTATGATATCGTGTTCCTACATATATATTACTAAGCGAATCACGAACACTTCTGACTAGGGACTGTATATATGGCTATACCGTTGCTAGTCTGAACTAAGAGCTGCCGTTTGCTTTCTAACCCCCACAACATCAACCGGAAGAGGCTCGTTCCATTCCGGGTTTTTAGTACAATGCAGGGAGGAGTATTTTGCTCAATAGCGGCTCACGTGATCGATTATTCCGCCTGTGTTCTGTTTGTTCTTTCACGACATGATGTCTTGCCCCTCCCTACTCGAGTACAGTACATGGTTTTTTGTTTTCTTTCCTCCGGCGCGTTGACTTAAACTGTTGGATATCACGGGTCGTCTGCCGAAGCTTAGTCATACGGCTGACTTGGCCTGTCATTGGTTACTTGTCCGGACCCGCTTGTCTCCTTTGCACTCAGTTTTGTTTCACTTCTTTTCTCTTCTCAACAAGTTTTTTCCAAACAGTGAACAAAGCTGGTGAAACTGTTCTTAACACGACTCTCATTTGACCTTTTAATTTCTCTCTTGTTCTCACGTTCAGTAAAGTTCTTCTCGCATTATCTGTACCCATCAAGCGGCTTGCAAACACTTCATTCTGCCCACCGCTAACGTGCTCCGCCCGCCACGGATCATTTCTAACATAAACGTCGGGGTTGGGAGTGATAGGCGACAAGCCACAAGGCCAACACGAGTGAGAATTTATGATCATCTAAATCACTGATGAGAAGGTCTGGGCACTGTATTTGCGGGCTTGGCTGAATGCCTTGAATATATATCCCGGATGAGAAATTGGGACTAAAAATTGAAATCACTTGAATGTTTACGGTAAGAAGAAAAAACTTCTAGCAAGTTCCGGAAGAGCTACTGTGGATGAGCTCCTTGATGATACTAGGTATGATTACTGATCACTTTTTTCTTCTAAGTCCTGTGATTGAAGGGAAGATCGTTCTTAGAATTTTTTTTATAGGGAGGCGGGTATGAATTGTCTATATTGCATATTGAATGCGGGTATGATACTAGAAAGCAAACCTCGTATCCTGTGCGATTCGTCCGGTCTAAACAAGTTGGAGTGCATGTTAGGAGCGGAAGCTCTAATACAGCCCAGTCATAATTTCTTTACTTCTCGTGATCTTTGCTTTGAATAGTGGTAAATGTTTATATTGCGAATAAGCGTTGATCAGGTACAAACCAAGTCATTATGAATTATCCTGCGTTTTCTATGCCTAACTGGGCAGTAAAATATCAACCAAGTATAATAAAACTAGTATCCTAACGGAAAGGAATTACTACCGATGGATACCAAAGAGCTCAAGTATAGCAGTGTACCATGGAGGTTCAAAACTTCGCCGGTATCACAGCAGAAAGGCATAGCACTATAGGAATCTATACCTGTTATCGAAGTCAACAAATACTCTCACATGCTACACATTTAACACGTCTGGCAGAATTAAATTTACCTATGCAATTCTGAAGATATGGGCAGTTATGCGATGCCTGTTCAAGTCGGGACAGTTCTGTTGCGATCCACGAGCATTTTCTAAAAATGTGGGTACGATACAGTGCAGTACCGGAAAGCTAACCGACCGATACCCTAGCAAGCAAACACTCCAAACCAAGATCCAGCCCCACAGCCGTAAAATCTCGTCTAATCCACTAGACTAACTTATCTTCGCCAGATCCCTAATCTGCGTACTCAAAGATAAACCTCCTAAGAAGGATTAGTGTTTTCCTGACACGGTAAAGCCTGAGCCTAGTGAGTGTGTTGGATCTCACTAACCGGTACTGATACCGACATTCGCAATTCTGGGAACCTGTCAAACTAAACTTACAGTATCATGCGTGGGTGGATGTCGCAATTGCCCCTGATGATCTGATAATGGATTACCGATAACGAGATTTTTTACTGTGTTACGGTAAATTTAGGTGTAAACCTCAACCCAACCATCCCTAGCCCCAGTCAGTTCACGTGAGCGATCATATAATAATATCATATCCACAAAAACTTGCGCCAGACCGGCGGGTCCCATACGGGTACGTTACTCTCATCCTCACAATGCGATGCAAACCCACCCATCGATAAAACACCAAACGACGTTCCTATGCTACATAGCTATTATCTTATCTACTGAGTCAAGATATCTCAGCTAACGGGAGTGTCACCCACCAGATAGCAAATACAAGTATAAAGGAAGGAATGACACAGAGGAATTTCTCACAGCCTGCAAAGATCAAGCATTAACGCAGCCAAGGCCATCAACCAACCTTTGAATTTGAACCTATTGGGGAAAGTATGGTAAGATGTGACATGTCTCGGTGTTTGCGGTGATGGCCAGGGGGGCACTGTGGGGGGCTTGGAGGTAGATTTACGAAAGGTTTGTGTTGTGGATTTGTGTGAGTTTCCCCGATTCCTAGGGGGAGGGGAGGAGTGGGTGCTGATGAGGTGTTTGATAGCTTAGATCGTGTTCTTCTTTCTCGATTCGAGCAAGAAAAATATCAACCGGGCTGTTAGTGATGATACGGTGGGTGCACGTTAATGAATTAGATTGGGTGTTTGGTACATAACAAAGGTGCCATACCTGGGACGTCTTTGCATGAGCACGAATGGCTTTCATTATCTGCGTAAATAGTCGGTCTTCGTAGTGTATCACAATGTCGCATTTTCACTTTTCCGGGGGACATTGCACTTGAATGAGGCTAGGACGTCCAGAATTTCCCCTTTGGATTAAGGGGAAAAAACAATAGGAAAGGATTCTCCTTTAGCCTTTAGTCGAGGCGAGCAAAAAGAAAAATACGATATAGCCTCACAGGGAGAGGCAACTCCAACGTCCTCGCAATCATGTAGTTCTTGTAATAGGATAAATAAAATCCACCGATCCAATGAGAAAAAGTACCGTAAGCAAGCTAGTAAGCAGTTCAGCCTAGCCCAGAAAGATAGAAGAGATCGCTTAGTCTTTGAGGCATTCCCCCGCTAACCGGGGCGAGTGGCCGAGCTGCACTTTTTTCCCTATTGGCTACACTTCAGCCGCATGACAACATCGCAATCACACCAACAGATAAGTGATATCGTTGCGGGTAATCGAATGCTGTCCGCGCTGTGTGGTGGTATGAATCAGATTATAAAAAGCTCCAGTCCTCGATGTTCCCCCTCAATAAGACATAGGGCAGAATAAGAGAAACCAATCACGGGCCACGATTAACTTACTGCAACTGTAAACTTGCATCTCAAACAAGCAAACGAACTCCTCGTCTGCGTTTGTGGATGGTCAATACCGGTAATGCATCGCATCAAACCATACCGAATTCCCGCATGCCTTACCGTATCCTGCAAGTACTCTGCGGTGCACTGATTTTGTTCTCGAGTACTGGTACTGCGCGTGTCTAGGGGGATTCGTAAGGGCCTCCTTGGGCTTCCCTGGTCATGAATGGAAACAAAAGGAAAGAAGGGAGATAAAAAAAAACCCAGATCTCCAGTGGGCTTCCTTATTCGTTCTTGGGTTTTTTGTTTTTCTGTTTCATAGCATGGGAGGATGTGGGTGAGCCCACCGGCCAGGCACCCGCACACCCTCTGTAGAAAAATCGGGGTTGCAACAGCATGCGCTACCGGCACTGCAGGGCCTTGGGGAGCTGATGCTGGAGTGGGGGGAAGGTGGGGCTCCTTTGATATTCTGTGGTATGCTTCCGTTCTCGGGGTGTCTAAGATTAGGAATAAGAAAGCATAAAGTAGTGAGGGCTTTTGCTGTAGGATACTCGCGATGGGGCAACGTTTGTGAACACAATCGCTATCGCATGCCACCTGGACCTAAGCAGAAAGGCACGAAATTTAGGGCTATTCAACAGCAGTCATGTTCACAAATGCTAGCCAACTTCAGTGCGGTACGAGTACCTTATAAACACTTCTCCCTCACCTCTCTTCCCTTCCGCTCCCCAACCTTCATCAAGGAAGAAACACAGACATCGGTGTACCGTTCGAAACCACCCGGATCCTAGGCAACAATGTATACGGCAACAGAACTCTACCCAAACGCGCACGTCACCGAAGCCGTACACGAGTACAGCATTGCGCATTCCACGCCTTTGCCAAACGTCGTGGAGCAGCACCGGGCAAGGTCCATAGATTTCGCAAACAGGGTCGGAATGGATCCTGGGATGATGGTTAATACTCTTCAGGTATGCTCCTTCCTTATGGGGTGATAGGCAGGATGCTAATATGGCGGAGAGGAAAGGCGCAATTCATGTTTTTTTTGGCAAAGTTGATTGGAGCCAAGAAGGTGCTCGAGGTTGGGACTTTTACTGGGTATTCGGCGTTGGCCTGGGCGGAAGCTATTAAAGGACAGGAGGGCGCCAAGGTAATTTCTTCCTTTCTTCCTTTCCTTTCTCTTACTCTTTTATGAGCGATTGGAACTGATGGATGGATGGAAGCTCGTATGCTGTGATATTCCCGGCCCCCACACCGAATTTGCCAAAGCCACCCTTCTCGAAGCCGGGTTCCTCAACAAACTCGTGACCTTCTTTGAGGGCGACGGGGTTGAGACCTTGCAATCTCTCCCGGTGGACCAATTCGACATCATCTTCCTCGACGCTAACAAAAATGGCTACCTTCCCGCACTCAAAACTATCCTCTCCCGCAACCTTCTATCCGCCCGCGGCATCGTAGTTGCTGATAACGCCCTCAAGCAGGGGCTTGTCGCGGATGCCACGGACAAGAACCCACATGCAGCGAATTCGAACCCGGGGGGCGTCATGGGCTATGAACATATTGATGAATTTAACAAGTTTGTGAGGGACAATGAGCAATTGGAGCAGGTTATGTTGCCGGCATTTGATGGATTGAATATCATTCGTTTGAAGCAGTAGTAAGGGTAGTATAGAGCTAGATTCTGGCATTGTTGGCTTATTTCCTCCCGCTTGTTGGGCAACTGTAGAAAGGAAGCCCCAGGTGGTTAAGCGGGCGATAGAAACTATATTCGTGTATTCCAAGTCTTGTTGTGACATGTGAGTGTGGCATGTGAGGGCGGGCACCCGGAGGAAAGTGACAATAAGAGTTGTGGAATCTGATTAGACCCGTAAACTGAAGGCTCCACATAAATTGCGCAACTCAATGTAAAAGTGCTTCGTGATGCTGCTGAGTCAGCACCTCCAGCAACCACAGCCGCAGTTTTGGCTCTCCCGAGCAGTGAAAAACAAAAGTTCAATTGGGAGATAAATATGCCGTTAAGTAAAATAGCTACTAGGGAAATTAAAAACAAAAATAAAATACTTTGTATCATCCTTTTGCTTCTAATACGATAAAATGGATTCTTTTATTTTCTACTTTTTATTTTTTTAACTGTTAACTCTATTTGTCTATTTCTAGGTTCACAGTACAAGTAATAGCTACTGGATTCTAACCCTCCGGTATTATTTAGATAACTTTTATCGCAATTGGGGGTTTTTTTTTGTTTATGTTCATCATGAACTAGATGTTGCGATAGCTGTTATTCGGGGGGGCTGACTCAGCAGCATCACCCACACTTCTCTCTGCGTAGGGAGCTGCACTCGAGTCCGGTACGGTATGATACGTATAATAGGAGAAATGTTCCCGACTCCCAATATTTGGTTAAGGATTGCGACGTGTTGCTTCAGAGCTACATGTACAGCACGGTATATAGTATTGTTCAAGTATGATATAGCGCTCTACCGCTGCCAAAAAAATCCCAAACCCTTGCTCTGTGTAACCCATACTTCCGCAACATCTCCAGAAAAGCGATACTGACGGGAGATCTATTCCTAGTGGGATTAAAAACTCCGAGAACAACGGAACAAGCGAGCTTGGCAGGGGAATCGATCACTTCTTAAAAGGCTTTAGAAACTCCTTGAAATAAGTCCCTGATTATGTTGACATTTTGGGCGTAACTTACCACCCTTTTGGGGGTATCCGGGTTACTATTCTCGCCGGGGTATGATAAATTGACTCTGAAATTCCGGCAGATCCGGTAGTGAATAACTTGGTCAAATCAATGAACTGTCAGTATTTCCGAGGAAAAAGCGTTGTCTAGCAAGAAGGTAGAGACCATAGCGCACTGATATTGGGATATTTTTTTATCATGGCCTCTTTGGCACCCAATCATAGAAAGAAAATCTTATTTTTTCTAAAAGCCTAGTTTTCGCTAATGATCAAGCCGCTTTGACCAGCGGGTATAGAAAGATCTGTGTCCGGGTGGTAGCTGAAATTCTGAATATCGTAATGGGAAGAAAAGTCCGGTGGACGGGGTGCAAACTGAGCCAGAATCAGAAGGGTGCGAAGGTGCAATACCGTATACCATTTGCAACAGAAGTGGCATAAAGGTCGGAAAAATGCCATTTTTCTTGCGTGCTAAACAGGGGCTTAATTGTTTTGTTTTGTGGGGTTATGTGTGGGGTCTGTGCTATTGAATTGAAATTTCGAGTGATACCTCTGACTTCGGGTAGATGCCCGCTAGTCCATATCTAGGTGTCATATCAAAGCTAGACCCAGGCACGTGTCCCTGAACCCTGCATACAACCGATAAGAACCCGGCAAACACAAAGTTTAATGAAAAAGCAGAAGCAAGAAGAGTCATCCTATCTTCCACTTGCCCATCCACCGAAACCGACAATAGCCTCCTTCCCTCCACTCCCCCCTCCCTCCATGGCGACAACCCCCACAACCCCAGAACCACCAAACCCCTACTTCAAAATCACTCCACTGGCAAATAAAGGCTTAGGAGCAATTGCCACGAGCACCATCCCAGCAAACACCTTATTATTCTCCGAACCACCACTCTTGATGATAACCCACTCCTCCGAAACCGGGAAATCCGAACGAGTGGACGCAGCATTCGCAGCACTATCCGGGGCATCAAAGATCCTATTCCTCTCCCTCGCCGGCGGCGTGGAAGCGGGTGTGGAAGGTGTGTGGAAATGTAACAATTTCATGCTGACTTCGGACGGACTTGAGAATGCGGTCTTTGCCCTTGCTAGTAGGATTAATCACTCTTGCGATGGGGGTGAGAATGCCTATTGGAGGTGGGAGGGAGGAGGAGGAGAGGGTGAAGGGAGGATTGAATTTTGGAGTGGGAGGAGGGTGGAGGTTTGGGTTTCTTTCTTTTGTGGGGCCGTGGTGGGGGAGATTGCTAATGTTGGGTGATGCTGGTCGGGGAGGTTATATAGGAAGGGGAGGAAATCACGCATTGTTATAGACCGGATTGGAGGATGGGCACTAGGAATCGGAGGTTAGCATTGATGGGGGAGTATGGGTTTCTGTGTGGGTGTGTGGTGTGTGAAGGGCAGGATGATTGATTGGTTTCTTGCAGAGGAAAGTTCGGTGATGTGAAATTGGGTGGCTGGAGTCTGGTACAGGTACTTGAGCAGTATGTTATAACCTTTTGATGTTTTGTTGGGGTTATATTTTCTGTTCTAGTTGTTTCCATGAATGAGACTCCCGGCATCGGGGTCGGGAAACGAACATTAGGGAGAGGTTGACTATTATTGCTAGATTATTTGTCCTACACACCCATATTCTGCCCTCTGATGCCTCTTATAGGCCATCGCCGTCCAACGGGAGAATATACCGACAGTCTTCCGGTTATAGAGCATATCTAAATTGCGTGTCTAACCATGTATCCGATCTGGAAAGCCCTTCGAGGACCATGTATCTGGGTATCACCAGCGCAAGTTTTCACAGGTATAGGCGTTATATATGGCACACGTATGAGTAAGAAGGATGGGGCGATGAACACAAGATGGGGAAGCTTCTCCGAAAGTCTTACTTATATTCTAGAGTAGGATGTTGGTAAAAAAAACTCCCAGCGTGCCTATCACCAATGAGTGAGATCATGTCTATACAACACTACCTCCCTCACCCCCCGCGAGCCCGAACCCGAGTCTTGATGACGGCCCACACCTCCCACCCCCACCCACCTAGGAAAAACCAACGTATATAGCAAGAACCTCCCAACTTCAAAACAAATCCCCATTCTATAACTTCACATCAAACCATTGCAAAACACAAGACGGCGCGCGG
>Ga0307507_10002572_pt1 | contig 37596 bp, 15 predicted proteins | sample 7_EM_MG_FD_207223 | JGI IMG/M metagenome (GOLD analysis project Ga0307507, IMG submission 207223) | Populus trichocarpa ectomycorrhiza microbial communities from riparian zone in the Pacific Northwest, United States - 7_EM | ecosystem: Host-associated > Plants > Roots > Unclassified | place...
CATTAGTATATAGACCACGTAGTCTGCTTCATACAATCGACAGTCACCATCCCAAAGAGCATACAATACTATACGTATTTCGTGCCCCGGGATACGACTCACTCGTGCTATTAAGTTAGTACGAACAGGGGGATTACCTTACTATATACCGCGGAAATATCTCTATAAAGGTTAACGAGGTACCCCTACCGATATTTAGGCCTTTAGAGTTATTATACTGTTTATTTCCGGCCTAATACCCATTCTATAAGGTAACTAGTTAATTATAGATATTTTCTTAAAGTCTAAAGTCTAGTTAGAAATGGCTAATTGGCTTTATAAAGTGGATAAAATTATAGATAAGATTCTAGAGCGTCTCTTTCTTGTCCGCTAAATGCTTACCAGTAATCTAAAGAACCAAATTATAGCTATGGAGTTGGTTAAAAAGTTATTACTTTATATCAAACTCGCCGCCTAATATAGTATAGCAGAGGATACTTAAATGGGATTAAAGGTCCTATTAAATTGGGTACTAAAGGTTAAGGTATCCTAAGAGGAAAAGGGTCTTAGGATGCCTCCACTAAACTTATAATAGGTTAGCCTAGTTTTAGCGAAAATCCTAAATAGCGTTGTCTATTTATATAACAAATGGAGTAAGATTAAAGGCTTAGTTGACGTTAAAATATAAAACTATAATATTGCACTATTTCTTCTTATTCTGGAAAATAAATGGCCCTTTCTTAATATATGATTATAAGCTGAGGTTGTTTAGATATTTTCTTTTAATAGAGGCGATTAGTCTATATACGGCGTAGGAGGCGTAATTAACACGCGCTTTTAATTGGAGTTAATAAAGTGTTATATTTATCTCTAGCTACTAGCTAAGGGCAGGGCTATAGGTATAGCCCGCTATACACTAGATAGTGGATCTCTATACTTGGCATTTTAAACCTAATGGATTTTAGATTCTAAACTAATAAGGGTATAGTTACCTAAGTTAAGTAAAATAAATAGACCTTTGGTAGTATAATATATTTCCGTTCTCCCTAATAACCTACCTTATATCTACCCCCGCAAAACTTTAAAATAAGTAATCTTACTAGCTGTTTAAAAGGGTTAGTCTAAATTAGCTATTATAGATATTAAAGTATTAATAGATCCTAATCCTAAGTCTTCCTTATTACTAATATTTTTATACTATAAACATAAATATAAAGCACCAGAAATCCTAAAGGCATTCCTATATAAATAGTTACCCCTTAATTCCACCAAATATATAAAGCCTAACAAGAATCCGCCTAAAAAGTGGACTAAAGATAAAGATGCCTTAATTATTAAGCACTAGATAAACCATATTGTCTAATTAAGGTTGTGTCTTTGCAGTTATGTGACCGTAAATTGCCATCACGTAACGGCAATCTAGGGCAATTTATAGCAACTTGCCTGCGAACGCGAGTTAAAGGGGTTGGTTACGTGAGCTAAGCGAGCTTAGAAAATCCACTAAATTCCACCTATAGAATAGGAGAATCAATCAAGCATTAATTAAATCAGTTACCACCCCAATACTATTATAATAGCAATATATATTACCGGAAGTAATATAAATACTAATTAGTAATCACAGATTAGGAGATATATCATCTATAAAGAGAGACGAGCTTAATTAGTCTCTGCTTGCAGGCCTCTACCAAACCCGTTTACTAAGGAGTATTAGTTAATATATATTTAAAGAACCAACCCCCTAACAGGCCCTTAATTCTTTATATATAGTCCTTAGGTACTTAAAGAACCGACCCCTTAATAGACCCTTAGTTCACGTCCATTACGCACTCTAAAAGGCGTTAGGTACTTAAGGAACCAACCCCCTAATAGGCCCTTAGTTTATATTTATCACGTATTTTAAAACCTAAAATCAGAACTTAACGAGATAAGGAACCCTTAGTTCGCGTCTATTATATATATTTATCCTTTAAAACTTAAAATTAAATAAGATAAGAGCTATAAGACAAGAATTAATATGGTAGATATTAGGGTACAAGTTAGAGAAAGACAGAAGAAGTAGGGTAGAGGAATTAATATAGACTCTGACGATATTAATATTACAGATATTAATAACTTTATACAGTTTAAGACCTTAGAATATAAGGTCTATAACTTTAAGGATAATAAGCTATAGGAAGCCTATTAGGAAGATTTCTAGAACTTTATAGTATAGATCTTTAAGAACTGCAACTAGATATATATTAGAAAGCTCCAAATACTTCTATAGACTAATAGTGTATAGGTAAGGAAGTATAGGAACGCCATAGTCCCTAAATTGCTATTTAACACCCTATAAAAAAAAAGAACCTATAGAGTGGACTAAGCTTAAGATTAAAGAGTATATAGTAGCTGGAGGGAAGTTTAATTTAGGACAAATCGACTACCTCCTTAAGAACAACTTCGCTAGTGCTAGTACTAGTACTAGTACTACTAAAAACCTAATTTTATAAACTACTATTAAAACCCTAACCTTAACCCTACTAACCCTATAGCCCACCTTACCTATATAACCTACTTTATTGATACAACCCATTTTATTAATATAACCCGCCTTATTAAGCTAGGGTTTTGGTAAGAAGTTAATAAACCTTATAAAGATATACATGGAAGATAACAAGTATAGTAGAGAAAATAACAACTTTAACTTTAAACTTACTATCTTCTACAACCTCTGTAATAGAGCTAATATGCCCTAAAAAGCTAAGGTTAAAGCCTACCCTATAATGCTATGCGGCTTAGCACTTAACTATTACTACACCAACCTTACGAATGTTACTATAACCCTTTTATTTAACCAAATCTGTAATATAATATATTACTACTTTAAGGGACCTAAGTATAGACGTGGTATACTAGGGTAGTAGAACTTAATAACCTTATGGTCTATAATAAGCAAGAGTAAGAACACCAGCAAATTAACCCCAGATTGCCTATAGTTGCTTATTAAAGAACTAAGACACCTCTAGCATGGTCTTAACCCAGATTTACGCATAAATAAGTTTCTTTATAATAAGCTTATTAACGCCTGCTAGGAGTTACTAGCGTATTAATATACCTACTTTAAACCTTCTAATAGCTTAACTGGCCTAATTAATAACTTATAATCCTCTATTATAACATTTAAAAAGTTAAATAGTAAGAACCCCTAAGCCTTCTTTATTAACCGCCGCTACCATAGATAATACCCTTAATTACCTTATAGAATATAATTATCCTTATTTAACTAATATATATTACTAAATAAGCGCTGCTTTGTCTGCTATAAGGAAGGTTGCTAATTATCTAAACACTTAAGAGAAGAACGTAATAAATCAAGGAAGAAGTTTAAGAATAAACTTAACTGCTGCTTTAATAGGCATACTAAGTAATATATCACTAAGTATAAGGGAATAGACCATAACGTAATAGAAGCTCTTATAATTAATATTAAGTCACTACTACTATCTCCAGCTTAGGAATAAACTAAACTATTTTTTAACTCTTTTAGAACAATATAGTATAAAGGAGCCATTAATACTATAACCGACTTAGCGGACCAATCCTTTACCTATATAATTACCGGCACTAACCCAACTGCTTACCATAATGACTTAGACCTATTTACCTACGTTACTACCAGCTAATATACTTCTAATAAGTTCTATAGAGTAATAATCAATATAAGAGCCTTAAAGAAATTAATAGTAGGTTATAGATAATACCTCGCATATAGAAAGACCTATAATACCATTATTGATACCTTAAAGGCCGGCGCTATTAACGTCTAGTTTAGTATTAGCTCTACCCCTTTTATTAGCTCTATTATAGTTAATATACTAGTTAGCAATGTTAAGTTATATATTATAAAGGCCGATATACCCTTCCTACTATGCCTCGCAGATATAGATATACTAAAGGTCTATTATAATAACCTTAAAAATGTCCTAGTTACCCCAACAAAATTAGTACCAGTAGTTCACTAATTTAGCCACCCCCTCTTACTATGGGAAGAGTTACTATAGTTATTTATAACCTATTTATTTAACCAAAACCCTTATTACCTAACCACTACTAAACTCCGCTAACTCTACCGCCGCTTTAGACATCTATTAGTAGATAAGCTATATAAGGTATTAGAACGCTCTGGCTATAATAATATTAATAAGCAGGTCATTAACTATCTTACTAAGTACTACTCCCACTGCTAGAAATACGGTAAATCCCTTAAATAGTTTAAGTTTATATTATAAAAAGACCAAGATTCTAACTTTAACCGTTCTATTTTTGTTAATATTATATACATTAATAGAAGCCCTATCCTCTATATAATTAATAAAGCTACTAGATTTTAAGCCGCAAGATAGCTATATAATATCTCCGTAAAATATACCTAGGATACCCTATAACTCTGCTAGATTAACACCTACATTAGACCACCTAACTATATTACCTATAATGCCGGAAAGAACTTTATAAGTAAGGAGTTTTAATAGTACACTATAGCAATAGCTATATTAACCAAGAGTATCCTAGTAGAAGCTTACTAGTCCATTAAAATAGTAGAAAGAGCTTATCCAATACTATGCTAAGTATACCAGATAATCATAGAGGAGCTATAGGACTTAGGAATAGCTAAGAAACTAGCTCTATAAATGGCAGTAAAAGCTACTAATAACACAGCTAGCCCAGACGGCTTAGTCCTAATACTACTTATCTTTAGTGCCTACCCTTAAATAAGCAAACTCAACCTATTAGCACCCTCTATTATATAGTGAGCGGCAGCTATAAAAAAGGCAATAGAGGAAATTATAAGGATTAGGGCAAAGAAGCAAGTTAATAATATACTAAACCAATAAAACGGTCTATCTGTTACTACAATCTACAACCTCTCCCTTAACTTAGAAGTACTTATATAGCATAAAGGTAATACTAGACAGAGCGGTAGATAGACTAGCCCATTTAAGTTGCTTGGAATTAATAAAGAAATATATAAGGTATAGTTCCCTAGCAGACCTACTGATTTTAGGACCATAGCAGTAAAGCTATGCCTATAACCTAAATTAGAAGAACCTAATAAGGAACCAGAGGAAGAACTAACTAAAGAATTAACTAAGGAACTAACTAAGGAACTAACCAAGGAACTAACTAAAAAACTGGCAACTAGTGCACCCCCCCCCCCCAAAGATTAAAATAGATATAACAATCGCTAATAAAGTCCTAGCAAAACATCGCAGATATATTAATATTTATTAACAACAGCCTAATAAAGCCTAATACTATAACCTTTAAGTATACCTTACTGTTATTTACAGAGTCTTAATGCAAGGAGATAAACGGTTTACTTAAGAAAGGTGTCTTTAAGTTTATTAATACAGTAGACGTCCTAGAAGGAGTTAGAATCTTTAACTCCCGATTTATTAATAAGATTAAAAATACTGGAACAGATAAGGCCTTTAAGAAGTTTAGACTAGTTATATAAGCCTATAATAACTATAGCAAAGATCTGGTCTTAATACAATTACTAACTATTTAACATATTAGCCAGAGAATTATCCTAATACTTATAGCAACCCTATAAGGAAATAAAAGAAGACTAGCTTCTCTATACCTACGCGATATTTTATAAGCTTATATATAGTCCAGTACCTACCTAAATAGAGACTTCTTTATACACCTGCTACCAAAACTTAGATTAAAGGATGGATTAATGCTAAAAGTTATTAAATTACTCTATAATGTCCCAGAAGCTAGCAACCATTAGTTTAATATATACTACTATTACTACCTTAATAAACTATGGATAAACCAGTCAATATGTAACCCCTGCTTGTTATATATAAACAGCAACAGCTTTAGAATTATAGAATTACAGACTAATAATATACTATTCCTTGCTAATAAAACCTTTGCGGAGGCTAAAGAAGCTAAACTTTAGGAGGTAAAGTTCCTAATAAAAGAAAGAGAGAAGCTTACGCTAAATACCCTAATTAAGTTTAATAGAGGCTACATTAAGCAAGAAAAAGATTTAATAGCCCTTATTTAGGAATGTTAATGCCAGAACCTAAAGCTGGTTACTATAAAGACTATAGACCTAACTAGCTCTAGAGGGGAAGTCTATAAGGCAGTTACACTAAAAGACTAGTACATTGCTTAGAGAGTAAGAGGAGCCTATATTACTATAGTCTATTAACTAGAAGCTGCCTTTAACCTCTCCTTTATAGTATAAGTTATTAACCTAAAGGAAGAATATGCGAAGCAGCTTAATAAACGGCTGTAATGGCAAATTAATAATCCCTTCTAAGGACTTCGCTTCGTATAACTCAATATAAGCACTCTTAAACTAATAATATTCACGGACTCGTCCTTTACTAATAACTACAACCTCTCTTCTTAGATTGGCTTTATTATTACACTTACGGACAAGGACAATAGGGCCAATATCCTCTATTAGTTATCTATTAAATATAAGCAAGTTACACAAAGTGTCTTAGCATCTAAATTATATGGAATGGCCCACGGATTTAACACCAGAGCTACAATTAAAGCAACTATTAAGAAAATCCTATAACTTAAACAACTACCAGTTATCCTTTATACCGATTTAAAATCCCTATATAATTACTTAGTTAAGCTTAGGACAACATAAGAGAAACGACTTATAATTAACCTAATGTGTTTACAACAATTATATAAGAGAAGAGAGATAGCGGAGATTAAGTGGATTAACGGAAATAGTAACCCTGCTAACGCTATAACTAAATTAAAGCCTTGCCAGGCGTTAAAGAACCTAATTAATATAAATATAATTAAGCTATAGGTTACTAAATAGGTAGAGAAAGGGGAAGATATAAAGGTAGGAATAGAGAGTGTAAAGATATAAAGCTAATCACTAAGGCGCTAGCAGCAAGCGAGCTAATAGCAATTTTCTATCCCGGGGATAGAAAATTGTAATTAGTTACTTTAGCCATTTGGCAGAATTTGGTGGAATTTAATAGGTAGAAAGTAGTGGAATTTAATAGGTGGAAAGTAATGCAATTCAATAGGTGGAAAGTAGTGGAATTTAGCAGGTAGCGTGCTTAAGCACTATTAAAAACTAAATACTCCTAGTGTCTGATCAAGGTTACGTCTTTGCAGTTATGTAACCGCAAATTGCCATCACGTGATAATAATCTAGGGCAATTTATAGCAACTTGCCTACAAACGCGAGTTAAAAGGGGTTGGTTACGTAAGCTAAGCGAGCTTAGGAAATCTACTAAATTCTACCTATAGAATAGGAGAATCAATCAAGCATCAATCAAATTAGTTACCACCCCAATACTATTATAATAGCGATATATATCACCAGAAGTGAGACGAACACATATAAAATGGGATAAGATAGTAAATAAATTACCAGGAAGAATCTTAATAGGTTAACGTTTACGATACTAAAACTACCTTAAAAAAAATTAACTGGAATTCTAAGAAGATAAATATATTAGCTAGGATATATAAGTGGTAAGTATAACCTTAACTATCTTCCCTACCTCTAATATTTTAAAAATAATAATAATAAACTAATAATGCCTTTAAGGTTAAGGTCTAAAATATAGCAGAAGGTCGCTATAGAAATAAAAATGCCCATTAAAGCCGTAAAGTCTATAGCTTTTTGGCTAAAACAGTACCGATTAAGTATGCGTGCTAAAGCTCCGGCTAGTTCTATCCTCCTTTACTCCTATAAATATAATAGCTTTTCTAGACCACCGCCGATATCACTATGCTATATATGCGGTTATGAATTAAAGGCCTATAACGTAACGGCTACCAAATTGCAACTTAAACCATTAACGGAGCGTCGCACCGTTGCTTAGTAGGGAGACCTCCTTAAATTCCGCTAAACCCTAGCGCCCTAAGGAAGAGACGCTAGAGCAGGGGTGGAAATTTATGTTAGCGGCTTCTTTTAGTAAGTAGTATATTACGAATTTAAAATTAATATATACTGGTTGTTAAGATATATATAGAAGTTTATTATATGGGTTATTAGAGGTTATAATATTTTGCAGTTAATCTTAATGCGTTAGATAATATAAGAAGTTTGGTTTATAAACCTAAAGTCTGTATTAAATTGGAAAACGATTTCTAGTACGGAACTTTTCGATCGCTAGTACAATATTTCCCAAGAAGCGCCTCTTTAACTCTATCTAAATAGGCCTAACACTAAAACGGAATAATTTTATCTCTTGTCTAATTTATATTATAACTATTATAAGAAAGAAGCTAGATATAGGAGTTAATTATTACTAGTATACTCTGTAAGCTTCTAGTCCATTCTTATTTCTATATTATCTTAGACAGTACACTATTGTTTAGATCCTTTAGGTAAACGCAATTGAGATATAATATTTATAAGAACCCTTATAAATATAATAATATACTTTAGACTTAGTTCTGGCGTAAGCTTCTAGCTAAGGCGGTAGGATTCGGTCTTAAATTAATATACTTATTGCTTTAAATTAATACAAGCGTAACTAGGTAACTCTAACAAGCGGCTCCAAGGGAGGATAAAAGGAGATAGATTTAAGCCAATTAGTAAAGTTTATAAACTATATATATTACCAAACTTACCTTAAGCATAATAATATTAAGTAAAATAAGATTATTGTTAAAAAGGTATAAGATTAAACTTATAAACGGGGGGAGCTCTATAGCAATTAAAAGTAAGAGTATAACTTTATTTATAGATAAAAAGGGATATATAGGCTTATTCTCCTTGCACTCTTTTATACGCTCTTTAGACAAATGGCGAGCCTATCTCAGTTTATATATAAAGAATGAAATAAATATGGTTTCTATGGCTGATAATACTAATCGCAAAATATGCGGTGCTAAAGGGTTTAGCCTATGTAAAAGATTAGCCTCTACCATAATATATTCTTTATTACGTACTATTTAGAACCTATTATTAAACCTATACCAATAGATGCTGTTAAGCTTAGAATACAGTCGAAACTCTTTAGCACGATATCTGATTACAACGATATACTCTATATTACGATCTATGCCCCTTAATCAAAAGTTTTTTAGTGCAATATTACGATATACTGACTATTCACAATATCGTTAAGTTTTCTCTACTAAAATCGTTATAACCAGTAGAGATTTTGTATGGGAGGGGCCTTGGTTATCCTATAAGGTAGTGTTGAACTAAAAATTCAGGTCAGGAAAACTCGTATAAAGGTTGATCTACGAAGAAAATGAGGCTATATATATACGGTAGATGAGTTACAGGCATGACAGGTAGATACCCTACGCCCTTTTAGGATACTCGGCTACGCGTTGGCCTTCTTTTTCCTACTTATTAATTTAACACGTGACTCCATGTATAACAATACCATTGGTATTACGATACGGTCGGCCGTACGACCCGCAACGTTATGAAGAGTTTTGACTGTAACGAGTATTGGAACTTTATACCGCCCTAAAGAGCAACTAAAAAGTGCGACTTCCTTTATAAACTATAATGAAAATTAGTATATATATATAACTCTATAGCAGGAGATTAATATTATAGTTAAGTAGCTATTAGAATGCAGAGGCTACTAAGGCTTAGAGAACAATTAGATTCCAAAGGCCGGCAATTTTAGTAGATGGCTTAAGTATAGTAAATATAGAGGCTGCTAGTCCTAAGTAGATAAAAATTATATATAGAAGGAGGGTAATAAGAGATACCCAACGGATAGGGTTAGTTGTAGATTGAGTATAATAGGCAGCTTAATATACAACCTAAATATAGTATAAAATTGAGGGTACTAAGAGCGCCAATAGAATGGAAGCAAAGAGAGTGTATATCTTTAAAAAGGGGATTAGTGTAATAAGGCAACCGGGGCGAAAGAGAAGGAAAGGTGGCGAGTAATGAGCAGATTAAAGGTAAACTTGCATTCTTAGCCTTATATAGGGCGTAAGTAAGGTCAATATATTATCTAATCTTCCTATCTTACCTTTAAGATTCGTAATAGATCTCGCTATATCCTCCTATAACCTAAGCTAACTTCCATAAAGCCCGGACTTAAGATAGTTCAGCTATTAGCAAAGTAGCGTTAAGTTATATACCCTTAGAGATATAGGCATTCCTAAATTATCCTAAGACTATTAATACTTGCCTAAAATTAGTATAGTTAAAATACCTACGGTTTAGTATAATGCTAACTTTACTAGATACTACTGCCGCTATTACATAGAAAGGAATTAGTTGGATTTTAAAAGCTCTTAAAAGAGGATTAGAAGACGTCGGGCAGCTAAACAAATTTAAATTTCGTAGAGAAAGATTGTTTATATTTGCTGTTACTAAAGCATTACAGTTGCTTAGATTAGCAGTCTACTATACCTAATATAGCATATTTACAGGAATATTCCTATAAATATGCTATATTAGGTATAGTAGACTGCTAATCTAATAGGATTCCGGCTTATTAACAAAAAGTGACTATAATAACTATCCTTAGAGTTATGTAAGCCTTATTTCCCATACTCTAGATTAATTATATAATTCCTAAATATATACCGCAATCTGCACCTTGCCATCTATTATGCAACTTTAGGGACTTTAATATTAAGCCCCTTCTCTATTAGCTCTTTATAGAGAGGAAATTACTAAAATGTCTAGTATGTTATAGTAATAAAACTTTCTCAACTAATATTTTACTAAGTTTACGTAAGCCGCACAGCAGCCTACCCTTTAATTCCTAGCTAAGCTAAGTAAGCGGAAAAGCTAAGATAGTTTAGCGCTTAAAACTACCGCCCGTGATAAGTAGAGGCGAAGGAAACTTAAGTTAAAGCCGGGCTAAATTCTAAAAGTAGTAAAACTAAGACCAACTCTTTTAGAAGGGAAATTAGACATAATACTAAGAGTGGCCTTAAGTTATCCTTAACCTTTACCGATTACCCATTCTCTATAGCGTTTTATAGCCTTTATATTAGAATTATAAGGTTATAAGGTTACAGCGAAGCTGTCTTAAGGGGTTAATTAATAATAGAGATAATACAGACGATAAATATTAATTAATTTGTAATGTAGTAGATGCGGTTAATATCTATCTAGATTAATATATAGAGCTTAGTCTTGTAATGTCTCCAGAGCTTAATTAGTATCTCTTACTTAATTCTAATACTCTAAATATGCTTTAGCCGTAACCTCTATCCATAATCTAGGCTTAATATATTAGACACGTATTCGCCAGTCTTTGTCACACGCCTATATATAGGCTGGTTGATCTTACCCAAACATGCCGCAATTAGCGCGCCCCCTACTATATTTTGTTATAACATAAAAGGTGGCAAGAACCCTATAAGATATATCTACTATAATCTTTGCGTTATAATTTACACCTTATAATATAGCAACTCCCCTAATTAAAAAGTCCGTAAGAAGTAACTATACCCTTTAATAACACCATCTTGCTCTCTTATAATACGCAGCAAAGTACTATAAATACAGACCCCTTTTTAACGACTCTAAACCCAGGCTATTGCTCTCTAAACGCATTTTTTTTATCTACGCAATAACGGGGATGGCCGCTATTAAGGGATGTGGTTTAATAGAAGTAAATAGACGGTGTCTTGTCCTTTAATAACGAGAACTAAAATAAACTCTTAGTTGCCTTGGACAGAGCGCTTCTAGACAGTAAGGTTATTTATATTAAATATTAAATATTTTATACATATATGGTAGTATTTTACCGTTTTATATAGTTATATATATAAAATTAGGGTATACTATAGGTTGCAGTATAGATAATAGGTAGAAAATAAGTAAAAGATATATAGGGGTATAAGGGCGCGAAGAGGCTTCGGGGAAGATTGGAAGGAACAATATAAATTCTATCTAAATCTGAGGGTATATAGCTCTTGCAGAGAACAAGACGTTATATAGAGAAGAGAAAGGAACATAGGAAGATTGTAACTAAATATTTGAGGGTCTTGGCAGTAGACGCGTAGGCACGAGCGCACGCGGGTTTCGACAGGTTTCGACCAAATTCTATTACGTCAGTGGAATTTGGTGGAATTCGATCGAGTCGGCGGAATTTGGCAGAATTTGATTGACTTGGCAGAATTTGGTAGAATTTGATCAAAGCGTTGAAACTTATCTGTCGAGTGTTTTACCGAGACATTCCTACTGTAACTGGGCTAGTCCCGTTACAGGGGAGGGAAAAGAGGTAGGGGGAAGGGGGGAGTATTATATCTAAATGCCCGTATACGGCTGTATATGGATCCTACTTTATTACGTGTTTCAATTTTTTATAGAGGCTTAGCTTAATATTTAATATTTAATAAAATATTCAATATAAGTTGGCGGTTTAATATTAATACGCCCTTATATTGATATTAAATATAGAATACCTTACTACTTTTAGAATACTATAAAATAACCTAAATATAAACTTACGGCTATAAACGGTAGCTGACATATCTAGATATAAGGGTGGATTATACCCAATAAATACTTCGCATCCCTAAGCCTAATGGTTAAGATATATACAGCTTCTTTAATCTCTTCTATAACTATTGACAAGTTACGAAAGAGTTTTTTAAATATTATACAAGTCCTACTTCTAACCCGTTTACACTTAATACTTAGTAGGATTTATGGGTTTACATACTAATAGATAAGTTGGCCTATAAATCTCCGATTCTAAAGGTATTCTAACCGCATCCTTAAACCTAAATATACTAATTAAAGTAGCGCTTCTTATTAACGGCGGAACAGACAGTAAGGTCTAATAATATAGGTATTATTATCATGGACAATACCAGAATTGTTTATTTAATCCAATTTATACGTTTTCTATTCTTGGCAATCTCTCTATATTTACTCTATTTTACTACACTTTCCATTACCATTATTCCTTTTGCCACTATATTACTTATTATTGGAGATATATCATTCCACTAAGTATTTATTCCTATTACGCTAATAATAAGTTCTTAATTTATAACGCGTATATTTAATCTCCCTATATATCTCTTACTAAATTTTTTGTAGTATTAAAGCTACCTCCGCAGCACTATTGTATTTCCTAGCCAAATATATTACTAGCTTAGGGTTTATTTAAGACGCTAAAGTAGGGAAATATAATAATTCTATAGACCCAGTAGAGTGGGAGTTAAAGGTAATATAAAACGTTGAACTAGACTTTATGGTATTAATTAAAACTAGATTTACCTAGCCACCTAAGTCTCCGGTTATTTACTAAATACTACTTAGTCTTAGAAACAGATTTATCCTTTAATTAATCCAGTTTTAGGTAGAATTATAATATAGATATAACTACTAGAATAACTACCAAAATTATTTACTAGAAGAAACTCGAGGTAAATACTTCTATATTAATATGCCTCTTAATAAAGAACCCAATTTAGATAAAGTAGAGAAAATGCTAGAACTTTAACAATTAGCCTCTAGCTTTCTTAGTATCTATAATTTTTTAAATATTATACGTGCTATTTTCTCTACCTCCTTTTTTTAAAACTAGACTAGGTTCTATATTATAGGGATTAATATATATATACCGGGTCTATATAATGTTAGAGCCTAGATCGCCGCGCTCTAATTACTAAAATTTTATAAAAGTATTCCGCTACAGCGTTTACTATAGATTAATATATTAGCCTTAGTTATATTAATAAGTATAACCTATATATAAGCTGCGGGCTCTATAGGAAAGCTATAGTTTCTCTATATATTATTATTATTCATTGCTTAACGTCCGATTCGGATCCCTGTTAGGCCCACGCGGACTACTCCTTATATACATATAGGGAGAAAACTCTATTTGAGAAAACCCCGTAATCCGTCTCCCCACCTTATGGGGCTCGCTTGTAAGTTGCCTACGAGCTACTAGTAGTGCTCTACTACCTTACTTTTTAACCTCCTTGGGTACCACTACTGCCGTAACAAACCTATGGACGCGCTAGTATTACACACTGTACTCTACTCCTGTAGAGTTATTAGGGGGCGCCTATTACTCGCCCCTTTGCCTTCTATTGCTATTTCCTTTATAACCCAGAACTGGTCTAGCACATTTTAGCCAATAAGCCACTAGGTACCCGCCTTAAGGCCTTTCTGTGTTAAGAGTAGTATATTATAGTTTTCTGTGCTAGCTACTAAGAGCATTGCTTCTCAGCTAGTGCGTAAGGGGTATAATAGTATTATATGTTTTGGTATCTGTTTTAGCTAGCTATATTTGCACCTTAGGCTACCTACTAAGATACCTACCTAGTGAAGCTAATCTTTTAGTCCTATTATTCCTGTTCTTAAGAGTGTTGCTATTGTATTTTCTGCCTTTGTTAGGCCCTCTTAGAGCCCTTAGGTATTTACCCCACATAGTGTTACCTATGCTATGGCTTAGGTTCCCCTTGCCTAAGTCTACCTTTGTACCTTTAACTCCCATTTGTCTCTCCAGCGTCGGTCCAACCAGTATTGTATTGCGGTAGATGGTTTTCTAGTACTCTTTTATGCTCTACTTTGGCTCCTTTCTCTCCCTTGCTATTATCTTTGCTGGCCTCTTGCGCGTCTCCCTTCCTCCTCTATATAGGCCTGGGCCCTAGCACCGCACTATTCTTCTTCTGCTTTCTCCTAATATATCTTCCCTACTTTAGGGTTGTTGGTTCCTTCTCCTATAGGGCACCCTAGGGTCCCTCTATAGTTTGTTTAGGCGTGTCTTAATATACTTTATAACGTTAGAGTTACGTTTCTTTTATACCCTTTACATTGCATCAGCTTTAATATATAGTTATAAGGGGGGAATATTAGCTTCCTTCTTAAGCAGTACTATAGCCGTTCGCTTATACCCGCCTGTTATACTCCTAAGGTAGGCTATTTGGACCTTTTAGAGTGGTTTAAGGAGTGATTTAGGGGGGCCTTTTTTAGTTTCTCTAGTGGCCCAAATGCTAGATCTATACGTCATGGTTAGCCGGATAACTGCTATATATAGTAGGCGTGACCTCTGGAAGCATAGACCCTATATAGAATTAACAATCCTAGATATGGCGATATACTATACTTAGCCCTTATGGGCCGCTTGCACTATATATGCGCTCTACTAGAGCTTACTGTCTACCCATATTCCTAATACCCTTAGGCCTTAAACTGGTTAACCCCTAAAGCCTTAGATATAGATTATATGCTAAAGATCTACAGATTGGTTATATTTTCTTATAAAATGGATTAGCTAGTATTTCTCTGGTGAGAATTAGACTCTATATTATCTTGCCCATTCTATATAGGTGTTGTAGGCTTTCTCTAGTGTCCTACAGTTCTCTGCGGCTGTTGGCCTATATATAATTAGGTTTATGTTATTAATAAAGCCTATCCCCTAGGTTGCCCCTTTCTTAAAGGTGTTAAGTAGGTTATTTACAAAGAAGAGGAAGAGTATAGGCAATAGAGGTAATCCTTATAGTATTCCTATTATGACTGCAATAGGGGGGCTCTAGTATCTACTAAAGACTAGTAATATTTCTTTCTGGCCTATAAATTTTTAAATAAATTAAATAATCTATTCTGGGAAGCCCTTTGCCCTAAGGATATATAGGAGACGCTTATAGGGTATATTGTTATAGGCGCCGCTAATATTTAGGCTAAGCATTAATACTATAAAGTCCTTTCGCATAGCCTATGCAGTTTTAATGGTAGTAGCAAGTAGTGTAAGTGTTAATAGCGTTAAGCGATTCTTTCTTGCCCCTATTTGGCTTTGTGGTAGTAGGGCGTGTTCCTCTACTGTATCTGCTATATAGTCCGCTATAACCTTTTCTAAGATCTTGCTTAGGGTGTTTTCTAAGGTAATAGGGTGGTAGCTTCCTGGGATTAAGTAGTCTGCTTTGCCTTCTTTTTATAAGATAACCGTTGTTATGGATCTTCTAAGTCGTAGGTAGTAGCCTATTATAAAGTATACTTTAGCTATATCTGCAAGCTAAGGTGCTATAAGTGGTCCATAGGTCTTTAGGGCTTTGTTTAGGATCCTATCTAGTCCTAGTACTATGTTGTTTAAAAGGCGGCTAATAGTTCTAGCTATTTCTTCAGTTATTATATCGCTGTTAACCCTTAGGCGAGTCACTGGTGTTTTACTAGTAATATTGCTAAGGTCTACTAGAGCCGGTTAAGGGAAAAATCTTTTTATAAGGATCTTTGCCTTTTTATTATTGTTGCTTGTAGCCTATGGTTCGCCTACTCTTTATAGGGGTAGTAGGTGTGGATCTTCTACTAGGCATCCCACCTTTTTCTTTACCTATTTTGCTATAGTCCAAAGGCCCTTATTATAGGGGAGACTCAGGTTAGTAGTGTATTTGTTTATAAACTATCTCCAGTTATTCCTTACTTCTTTTCTTAGGGTATTCTTTAGCTGGTTTCTTATATCTTTATATTATCTCTCGTCCTCAGAATTGTAGCTGCTTGTATATTTCCTCCTTGCTCATCATTGGCCGGCTATAAGGGCCGCGCATTATATGGACCATGCGTGTCGTGTATAGGGGCCCGGTTTTAAAACTAGGCAGTGCTTTTTTAGCCCGCTTTTAATTACTGCCTAGATCCTTTCTAGTCTTTAATTAATTTCCTTAGGGGTAGCCAATAAGCCTCGCTTGTTTGGTATTAGGTGGATTTCTTCTAGGTCTTAAAGTTGTTGTTTAATTGTATTAAGGAAGCTATCTACGTTAAGCTTCCTTATTGCGTATCTTTTGCTATTTAGTTGCGCCTTAATATCCAGATCTAGTTGTATCTAGATAGGAATATAGTCTAAGGTAAGTGCCTATTCTTCTTTAGGGGAGCACCTTTTGAGTCTCTGGTATAGGTTTTCATCTATAATTATAAGGTTAATTGTACTTTTAGCGGTGCCCTATTGCCATATAATTACACCTGGGGGGGTAGCTAGCTTAAGGCCCCCATTGTCTATAGCTCTTAGTAGGCACTCTACCTATTAATTAGCAGCAATATGGATGCCCCCCCACTATAGGTAGTGGAGGTTTATGTCTCCTAGTAGGATAAACTCCGCGTATTTAGTTTCTAGCAAGCTTATTACAGATATAATATTCTCTGTTTATACTACCCCTTTAACCCTAGGGTTATAGACATTAATAATTTGTACTAGTCCCCTATATATCTAGATAGTTATAACTACAATATCTAGGTTAACTGCCTGCTATAACTATAAGGCAAAGCTGATATTTTTACTAATTATAAAGTATACGCGTATAGCTGCTTTTAGTTTATACAGGAGCTAGAATCCTTAGAGGCAGTATATTAATTGTGTGTAGGTATTGTAATACGGCTCTTATATGGCAAGAATATGGTGTTTCTCTAGGTCTAGACTGTCTAGTAGGGGCCTTGCTAGACGGTGGTTCGTATTGCCGCAGTTATACTATATAATGGTCAAGTAGCGGACCCCTGGTGGGGGTTCTTTGCCTCTCCTTTGCTCCTTACTTCTTCCGTTTCCACTTTCTCTAAAATATTTAGAACTTCCGTCTCCTATATTTACTCCCTGGCCACTACTTATTTTATATGGAGCTTTCTATTTTTATATCTTATGTTCCTACTAGCCTTTCTAAATCTAAGTTTGTTATTGCCTCTGGTTCTTCCCCCGTTCTTACCAGTTGGCTATATACCCCTTATAAGCCAGCTATATATATTGTGTTTGCCGCGTTAAATCTAATTCTTAATTATCCCGGCCTTAAACTTGCTATAGCTGTCCATGGGGGTCTTCCTACTGGGCGTTCTCTTCCTTGTGTTTTATATGTCCCTTGTGTCCCTATTTAGTCTAGTAATATCGCGCAGCGTCGCTTTTGGCCCGTTAAGGTTTGGGATGGCTGGCTTAGCCCCCTAGTATTAAAGGTAGGAAACGCTGGGAAGACACCTACGTCCCCCTAGCTTATTACCTGTTGTTTCCATTTGTATAACCTAGCGTGTAGTTATTCCTGCAGCTATTAAGCCCTTTCCTTCCATCTCCTATATTTAATGCAGTCTTCTCTCTCCTACGCCTTATGTGTGCTTCGGTAACAGTTCGCGCATTTTGTTTAGTCTTAATTTGTATATTGTCTTATATTATGGGGGCCTGTATAGTGGCCGCAGCACACCTGTGCTGCGTATATGGATTGGGTATGTCCCTATTATATACAGCAATAATATCGTTCTAGGTGTAGTCTGTAGTTATAGAGCCTTGTGTTATATATAAGGCCATTTATAATTATTCCTTTTTAGATAAGGAGTTTTTACATTCCTAGTATATATACGCTGACAATAAGGGAGCTATGCGTTTATCTGTTATTTCCCTAGCGAGTCTCTAGCGCCCCTTATATCCTCTTATTGTTCTTATTATATACTTAGTTTGTATTTTCCTGTTAAAGCTATTAGATCTGGGTAATTACAAGTCCTAGTATAAGGCGTTCCGTTTATTTTACTATCTCCTATATAGTTGCTGTATTATCTGCCTAGCGTCCCCTTTCTACCCTAAGGCTTATAGGAACCGACAGGACTTTAACTAGGTAATCTTTATAAAGCACTTTTATACTAATACGCTCTCCTAGCCTATCCCCTGCCCTTATGGCCCGTTCCTTTACCTATTAGTCCTTTAGGGTGACTTTAATATCTCCACTCCTAAGGTGTTAGACTGTAATGGTATTATAGACCTCCTTATAAATCTCTATAAGAACTTCTGTTTCTAATTGTCCCCTAAGTTCTTCTACCTTTTCTGTATTTAGTTATATTATAATTGTATACCTGGTTGTTGTCTTTAGGGGGGTAGGTTCCCTGTGCTATAGGAGTATAGCTATGGCGGCCTAGGTACGGTTCGCCTATTAGGAGGGATTTTATTTATCTTTAATTTTGTTTAGCCATTGGAGGATTTAATTAAGGGTTTGCTAGAGGGGCGCCTAAGGTTTACTAGACTGGAGCCATTCTGCTAGCTGTATTAGTTTATAATAGCTAATAGATACTCCCCTATAGTTCTAGATACTAGACGCGTCTAATAGGCTTTATATTTTATTAGATGCCTTTTTAATTGGAGTATTTCCGCTTTCTAGTGTTGTATTCGCCCGTCCTTGTTGTTGTTATAGGGGGCCATTATTGGGTATGGGTCTGGCGGTCGCGCGCGACTGCATACCACTGTCGTTCCACCTATGCCTTTCCTGTAATGTATGCATCTTAGGGGATTATCAGGGTGTTTTTCAGGGTTCTTTTGGTTGGTTTGGTCTTTTTGGGCCGGGTGCAGCAAGAGCTCTAAAAGTCCGACAGTCTCAACTCTTTAAGATTAAGCCAATTAATTAACCCAAAGCTTTAATTTAGAGCTTTATTATATAGACTTTAATTAATATATATAGAGATAAGGTTTTCCAGGGGGAGACCCCCTGGGACCCCCCTATATAGAGCTTTTACTTAATTTAGAAGTAGTAGTAAGATTAAGGCGCCTTAGTTACTACTAGGTAAGGATCTACTGCAGTAACCAAGGCGCCCTACTTAAGCTGGGCTTAAAGAATATATTGGTCACGAATATAGCATATATTTAGATTGTAGAGCTTTAATGCAGAGCCCTCTACGTAGGATATAATATAGTAGATTGTGATTCTAATTTAAAGCTTTATATACTAAATATTCTTAATGCCTAATAACTATTAACCACGTTATTGCCCACCTAGTTCAGATATACGACGACGCAATAGCGTGGCGACAATATAATAGCTTAGCGCTGAGTAATAGGAGGGAGGAGGGGAGGAGATTGGGGGTGGCTTGGCTACTGCAAGAAGGTCATAATATTGGTATAGTATTAAACTTTAAAAATTGTGTCTTAGGAGCTTAATTAACAACCCCTATATAAAACGTTAACAACGTTTAATTGTAGAGCTTTAAACCGGTAGATCTCCTAGGAATGCCTATTGCAAGCAGCTCCAAGTATAAAATCTAGAATATTTAGTAGTGGTATAAGTATGGGACGGGGGTATATATTTGCGTTCCCAAATGTTGTTATATGACACAATTTTTAGGTAACGAAAACCACCGTTGACGTTGCTTAACTAATACCTACCGGAGGTTCCTCTGTTCTTTTTGTCTCCTCCCTTACCCGTCTCCTCGTTAGATGCTGTCCATATCGCCATATTAACCAATAGATCCCTCAGTGGAGACTAGGGAGGGGTATTAGAGCGCCTCTAGCTCTTATAAAGAAGAAGAAAGAAGAAGAGAGGAAGGTATAAAGGAGGGAGTATTTATAGACGGGAGAAGGCCTGCGGACGGGAGATTAGGCAGCTATAATATAGATATTAACGTTGCTTAACTAATACCTACCGGACGCCCCTCCGTCCTTTCTATCTCCTCTCTTACCTGTCTCGTCGTCAGATGCTATCTATATTGCCATATTAACCAATAGATCCCTCAGTAGGGACTAGGGAGAGGTATTAAAGCACCTCTAGCTCTTATAAGGAAGAAGAAAGAAGAAGAGAGGAAGGTATAGAGGAGGAAGTATTTATAGACAGAAGGAGGCCTGTAAACGGGAGATTAGGCAGCTATAATATAGATATTAACGTTGCTTAACTAACACCTACTAGACGCCCCTCTATCCTTCCTATCTTCTCTCTTACCTGTCTTGTTGTTAGATGCTGTCTATATTACCACGTTAACTAATAGATCCCTCAGTAGGGACTAGGGAGGAGTATTAGAGCACCTCTAGCTCTTATAAGGAAGAAGAAAAGAAGAGAGGAAGGTATAGAGGAGGGAGTATTTATAGACAGAAGAAGGCCTGCGAGCACAGGAGATTAGGCAGCTATAATATAGCCAGTGACATTGCTTAACTAATATATACCAGAGGCTCCTCCGTTCTTCCTGTCCTCTCTCGCCCGTCTTGTCGTCCAATACTATCCATATTACCACATTAACTTAGTGGGGACTAGGGAGGAGTATTAGAGCACCTCTAGCTCCCATAGGGAAGAAGAAAAGAAGAGAGGAAAGTATAGAGGAGGGAGTATTTATAGATAGGAGGAGGCCCTGCGAGCACGTAATTTGGTAAGTACTAATAGCACAAGATTCTCGTACAAGATGGGCTTAATTGCTTACCAAAATACAGGGTGTCTCTATTACTGCAGTGGCTACTACAGTGGTAGAGACGCCTTAAATATTTAATATAACCAACTACTGAGGCTATCGATAAGTGAAAGGTAGGCTACCGATATAGTGCAAACAATGTAGTTGTTAATATCGTTTATAGCCTATTTTTACTTCTAGTGTACGCGTAGATTATCCTTATATTTAGCGTAGAGCTGGTTATAGGCAGTAAGCTAGTTTAGGTCTAGCTTTGCTATTAATATAGCCATAGGTAGTATGTCCCTTGGTATAGGCCAACTTAGTAGTTCTGGCTTTAGAAGATTATCTTTCTTCTTAGATAGGTTAATATACTGCTATACCTTATTAGTTTTGGCTGTGTCTTAGATAATAAAGAACCATTAAATCTAATTAGATAGCTTATTAAGGATAAGGTTAATTTTTAATTTAGTAGAGGTTATCATTTTTAGAATTTAATAGGTTAGAAAGGGTCCAGGTTAGGGTCTAGCTAGCGTCTTAGCAGAACCTTATTTAGACATTCCGAACTTTTAATTTGATTTATTAGTTTAGATCACTAAAATCCAAAATTTTGTCATAGGGAGCGCGATTAATAACCCCTACTAACAGCTCTAACCACGTCTAATTTTTAATTTATAAATCAGTAGATCTATAGGTAATAGTTATTACAAGCAGCTCTAGGTGCAGTATATATAAAATCTTAACTGTAGTATAGAGAAGTCGTGGCTGCTAATATGCGGTCCTAAGTATTCTCAGAGGTCACGTAACTTCTTATATAAGCGACATTTCCGCCCTTTAAAAAAATTGAAAAATTCCAAAAATTGATTAACGCTATAGATAGCAGCAATATTAATCCGGCAGTACTGCCAATTCTCCTTATATACTATTGTATGTATATCTAACAGCTCCAGAAGCGGTAAGAAGGTAGGACGGATAGGGGGGTTAAAATTTAGAAAATTGGATTTCGCGGTTAAACTATTCAAAAGTTAGGAAACTAAAACAAATACCACATTCTCTACTTACCTCCAAGCCAGTATATAATTTCCTAATTAGGAAAACTCGTTTACAAGTAGTTGCTACTGCCTCCGTACAAAATCTTCTTATTGTGCCTCTTTAGTCTTACTTGTAGATAACTAAAATCGTTCCATATCAAACCTACGTTTAAATATAAGCCCTGAAAGCTTCTTAACTTATAAGATTGCTATATAGGTTAGCTTGGCTATTTTATCCTTTTTCTTAATATCTAGAACTACCTAGTTAAGTATTAGGCCCTGGCTTTTATATACGGTAAGAGCAAAAGCTAAAGTAATTAGAAATTAACGCCGTAAGCAAGAGCCTCTCGTACCCTCCCACTTATAAAGCATGGAAAATATAGGGACAACTTTCTTACTATCCTGCCAAGTAAATAGGGCAGGTCCGTTATACCCATCTACCGCAATTAGTAGTAACTGGGCTAATCCTTTTTAATATCCGCGTGTCCCTTCCATACAACATCTTTAACTATACCAGTAGTACCGTTTACTAAGCCTAGTTCAATCCAGATATTCTATATTAGCATTACTTTTACGCCAATACATAGGGCTAGATTCTCTATAGTATTATACTAATTAGGAGTAGCTTTCTGTACACCTACACCAGTGTTAACTGACTTAATAGCCACTACTAGCTGTAAAAGGTCGCGAAGCTAAGTAGTGTTATACTTACCTACAGTAGCGCGTGTGCCATATAGCCGAATTATATTGTCAAAGCCCGCAACCTTATCAGTAGATAGGCCCTGCTTACACCTAGTTAAAAGAAGCTTTTAGGTCAATTCACTTATAGAATCACTACATAGCTCCGCAAGGGCGGTCCTAAATGCAAAGCTCTCAGTGTTATTACCGCCCTGCCGCATAACTTGATCTAGGACAGCAGTTCGGTCAATTACCTTATAGGCTCCTTTTCCATGGCTGGCGAGCTCTAACGGCCTAGCGGGTAGATTGCTGTATAAGGCCGCCTAATTTACAGGGGGAAGCTAATAGAAATCGCCTACTAGCAAGATATTCAAGCCTCTAAAGTAGTCGTTGTTACATATAGGGTAGATCTAACGGAGGCAGTAATTAATCTAGGCCAGATATACTTGCCCAATTATAGATTTCTCGTTAAGGATAAGATAGTGAATATCCTTAAAAGCTTATTATAGAGGCGTAAGACTAGCAGCAGGTAATTCCTTAAACGGGCCATTCACTGGCAACCTTAATAGATCGTATATAGTTCTGCCGTTAATATTAAAGGCAGCTACCCTAGTAGGGGCCGCTTAAGCCAATGGCATTAGCTTGCTATTAGCCCTTACCATATTACAGAGCGTAGTAGAGAGGACAGCAATAAGATATAATTTGCCAGTTCCTACCTCTCCATCAACATTAATCCGCAGTAGGGAGGGGCTAAGGCCCACTTAAATCTGCCTATAGTGATTAACTACAACATTATAGATATAACGCTGGCCTGGTTATAAGGAGGACGGAGTTACTATTTAGAATAGGCAGCTCCACAGTAGAGGCTATAGCCATGCTTCCTACTAATAAGTCCTCTTATCAAGCTGCGGGTACGTACCCTAATACATACTCCAGTTATAGTTATAATTAAGCTCCCTATCACCAAGCCTGTTAGGATCCTTAATTTTAACTCCATTAGTATTTTAAACGCGGGCATACAGGGCCTTAAAGGACTAGTATAGTTCCAAGTCGTCTACAAAATCGCCCTCAAACTTATTAATATTATTAGCAGTTTCGCAACCTTCCTCTAGTTTCCAATTACAGAAGTAGTTAGGTGGGTGCTAATAAGAGTTAACACAAGCCTAATAGGAAGCCATATAATTAGGGGCCCTAAATCCATTAGTATAAGTAGCTACATCCTCATACTCCCTCCACGGATGATGAAGAATAAGCTTTATACAGCAGAACTTAGGATACTGCAGATAGGAAGGATCGCCTTTATATCGCGGAAAGTACGATATAACTTAAGGCCTTACTCTTAGTCAACACTTATAAGTAGAGTGATTAAAATAGAGTAGAAAATTAAGGAAAGTAATATCCTCTACCTTATCTGGGCAGCGCTTATATTTCTTATAGTTAGACAGTCCATACCCTCTTAGTTGCCCATCCTTAAGCTTATATATAGCGCTTCAATCGTCCTCCTAGTGGTAGTCTAAAGTTACTACATTCCTTAAGCCTTTGGAAAGGGGAATGTTAAGAAGTAGATAGTATACCTCCTACGCCAACTAATCGCGTTCAGTAATAAGCTTATTTATAAACTTAGCTACTACTAAACTAAAGGCATAAAGACTGTTGGCGTGCGGCTATACTAATTGGAGTAACTCCTAGTAGAAAGTCAACTTCTTCTCTTCCTTACTGCAATATTTGCCTATATAGTTAACTATTACTAATATGCTTATAGCGGGCAATATATTAATATTTACCATCCACGCCAGTATTATAGCTACATTGTAGCCATTAAGAAGCTTATCGTTACGCTACGGACAAAACGTCCAGTAATATGGATTTTAATCCTTTAATACAGCGGCCTCATCGCGAAGAGAGCGTGGAAAGTAGAAGCGGCACTCCTTTACCCTAGCAGAGCCTTTCTTTAATCTTAAGCAGTAAGATTTAGTGCAATTGCGGTGCCGTTAAAATCAATTAAGATAGGCGGTAAGAAGCTTACTAGTATTAAGCTGTTCTTTATAGCCAAGAGCAGAAGGATGTCAAAGATTAGGAGGCCTAGGTTAATTAGAATTCATTACAGATATAAAAGCAGCCCAGTGCTTAGCAAAAGCCGCCCTTAATTCACCAGTTAACGGATCTAGCTTTAAGGCTATTAAACTCCATAAGAAGCCATATATATAGCCGCTACCTCGCACCTACCACTTGTATCAGGACCAAAAGTCAGTGCCATCAAACAGACCCATAAGCATATGCTTCCTAAACAGATTAAAGCAGCGATACAGCCAGTAAGCAGCAATATATAGATTATCATTAAGATTCTAAGAAGCAATCCAGTAGCGTTAAGCCTTATTAACAGCCTTATATTCGTCAAATAGAGGTATATAAGAGTGTAAATCATACTAATATAGATCAGCAGCGCTAAGTATAAAGAATAGAGACCCGCTCTTAATATTTTTAGTATAAGCTATAAGCTTATTCCTCTTCTGCTTCTAGTAGGGCCTGGTGCCCTTAAGCTTCCGTGCATGCCATATAATCTTATTCAGAACCTAGTTGCCCCTACTACCATTTATAAGATTATTGAGCTTATCTAAAGATAGACCATTCTCATCTAATCGGCCGCAAAGGAAGCGAGTAGCATTAAGGGCTTGCTCTCTCATAATCCGATTAAACACGTAGTAGTAAAATAAGGGGTAGCGGCCAAACCAACCGTCCTAATACTTTAGCATATGCTTGGCGTACGCAGCCAGGGTAACTATACGGCTTTATAGCATATTAAAGTCGGCTTTGCCATAAGGAAACAGAGTAGGAAAGGCGCCGCGCATAATAAAACTAGCTAATTGCTTAGAGAGAGGTATCTGCCGCACAGTAAGAACCTCTAGGCCCACTTATAGGCCTTATTATTGTTGAACCTCGCGACTTAAAAGCTCCAATTCATTAAGGTTAGGTACTAGATCAGGAACTAAAGTATCCAGTATATTATCATTAAATTCGCCATCCAGTATATCACTGCTAGGCTCGACAGGTAGAGGATCAACAGTAGGAGGACGTTGCACAGAAGCAGAATTGCCTATAGAAGCCAACGTAGCCTATAATCTAGGAGTAAGCTAAGCTGTTAGGCCACTATAATCTAACTCCGGCTCGTTAATATAAGGTAGCTGATCTAATATAGAGCCATTTTCGGGTAAGCTGGCAAGCCGGGTACTATATATTTTAACGTCGCAATAATTAGGATGATTAACCTTTAGAAAGTAAAGCCATAGTGATATAGCAGAGCGCCTTATAGTATACCGTTTGGTGAACCGCCGGCTTAGGTATTCGCCACCATCTACTGCCGCAGGCCTCACAACCAGTATATCAAGTTCAGTAGGTAGCCGCGGTAGCTGCCTCTAAGTCTTTGGTGTATTCTGGCCAAAGCAGCAGACGTAGCCAGTATAGCAATGCTGCTGGCCGCATACACGCACGACTTGCAGATAAACGTATACACACGCAATCAGAAGCTCCTCTACCGCGGTAAGTACAGACAGGAAGCTAGGAACAGGCCCTAGATCAAGCCCGTTACTTTCACCAAATAGGGGGGGGAGGGTTGGATCCTTAAGACTATCGGCGTCCTTAATACAGGCTTTACATACACCTATATTATTACCCTCCGTAGCTAGGCCCATTTAGAACTACCGCTCCTTATAATAACTGCACGTCTCTATACATTCAGCCTATAGTATACTCCTGAACTTCTTAATTCGCTCCTAATTAACAGCTAAAACGGGTAGTAGTATGGCCGTAGTTAGAGCTTGCCAAGAGGGAGCTTACCATAAGGGAGCTTGCCAAGAGGGAGCTTGCCGCCAAGAGGGAGCTTACCGCGAGGGAGCTTGCCGCAAGGAAGGTAGTATTGGCGGTAGAGTAGGTATTAGCGGTAGAGTAGGTATTAGCGGTAGAGTAGGCATAGGAGCTAGTTGCGGCAAGAACGCATTTAGGTCATTTAGAGTACCTCTCCCACTACATAGAGCTTCATCTGTGGTATATAGCGGAGGAGTAGGCGAGTAAGCTTCACCCCGCTAATTAAGAATGCAGTGCTCTTGTTATATTGCCCTAATTGTCTTCCGCCGTTAAGCTATTTTAGGGGTATCTTAACTATTCTAGCTGTGAGGTAAGAAGACGTCCTCAGTATTGGTTTTAGGTAAAGCATTTCACTAGCGCTTTATAGGACGAGTCTTAGTAGAACTAAGCTCTGCTTTCCGCCTATTTAAACTATATTTAGAGCCCTAGGAGGGTAAATAAAAGTAAAAGTAATATATAGGAAAAACGCGCCTTTAACCAACACAATTAACATTACTTTAAAAGCTTAGTAGATGGGCCGTTTTTAATAAAATTAATACGGGGTTGTATTAAACAGCACTTACTGCACTTAATTAAAGCAGGTTCTACCATAGATAAGACGTATATAGTAGTATTAATAGAGATATTAACAAAGAGGTTGATTTTTTAATAGTAAGATCTTAAATATTTTAATGTTCGTCACATATATTCTGCAGGTAGATACCGCCCGCGACTTTTTCTCTAACCAACCAGAAGCTAGCTTGGCGGGTTTTTCTAACCAATTAAAAGCTGGCTTGGCCGAATTTTGAAAATTCGGACACCTACACCTGAAAGTATAGACCACTCGTACCTCGGGTTAATAAGTGTTGCGGAACACGCTCAGACGTGATTCTGCTGGTTTCGCATAAACGTAGTTAGTTAGTTTGCGGACCGATTGAAAATCCGCACCAACAGAATCACGTCTGAGCCTGCTGAGGTAACACGAACGTGGTTAGTCACCCGCTTGCGGGCCGATTGACTCCGCACCAACGGAATCACGTCTGAGCTTGCTGAGGTAAGCTTGCTGAGTTAAAATCGGTATAACGCCGAAGCATTCGGTAGTGGGCTATGCTCGATCATATGCATTATGCCTACGGTATGCCTTTTTCTTGTGACTTGGCTTGTCATAAGAGCAGGCAAGGTACTCGTAAGGTCTTTTTCATTGGTTTCTCGGCCAAATCAACATTTCGCCAGTCTGATAGGCATTTCCCCCACATATCTTGTTGTATTTTGTAAGCAAGTAACAATTTCCGTAGGGAATTGATCCTGACGGGATTCCATGGAGAAGTCCGGAAATCGAAGATGGTGCTGCACGTGAATGAACGTCACTCCAAAATTGCAACATGTAGGAGATCGTATAAGTCGGGGATTGAAATCCCTCGAGTGCAGGTTATAACTGTCATGCTCTTTTATTCCTAGACCTATCTACCTGACCCGGTAACGCCTTCCTGCTATGTAAGATCTAGATTCTATCTATTTATACGTCGAAGCCTGTGACAAAAAATGAGCAATCCCTTGTCTCGCACGTACTCCATCCAGGGCTAAGAAGAGACACCAATTAAGCAACCAGTGTTGTCGATAATATTTTTATTCATTGCCTTATAACGATATATTCATTTATAAGGAGTGATAATAATTGAATATTTTAACAGCCCTTATGAATGAATATTTATAAAATTATGAATATATATAGAGACTTAAAGCTCTCGTGGTATAGTAGGAAGCTTTTATGGTATATAGAAGAATACTAAGGTGTAAATATAGGACCAATTTTACACTATACGTTCTAATATATACGCAAGAGTTAAATTTTTTAAACTCGCCTATAGATGCTTCCTTTCTATAATATATTTAACTACCTCCCCTTAAATACCACCTATAATCTAGTACTATGCCTTCCTCTCTTTTGTAATCTATTGTTATTAACTCTAACAGTAATTCTAATACCTAGTTAGAATTATTTAAGCTTAAAAGTAAGCTTTTTAAAGATAAGAATACTGATAAAGAATTTAACACATTATCCTCTACTAATATACCTACTAAATTCTCCCCCTAATCCTTTAAACAGGCCTATAAAAAATAAAGAGTTAGGGCTATAAATATATAGGCTCTTTCGCGTAAGCCTATTAGTAGTAAGCCGCTTATAAATAGTAAAGGAAGACAATATTGGTACTATAGGCAATGTATATTTTAGCGCGATATAGTTACTATAAATATACGCTCTTATCTATTTAATGCCTATGGTATAGTTATTAAGGAGGAGGACTTAGTTATTAAGTGGGCTATAAAGCAGAGTCTTTAGGGCCTATTTTATAAGTTGGGAGAGCTTTATACGCAGAACCTTAAAAGGAAAAAGAAAACTATACTAAGAGAGAGCATTAATTTAGCTCTTATATGCGACGCTTTTGCATAGCTAATTATGGTTTAAAATCTACTATATAACACAGTAACTTGGCTAGAGCTTTAAGCGCTACTTCTTATAGTAAATTACACCTGTAAGGAAGCTTTAATAGACTCCTATACTACGGTGCCTATAATAATTAAGGAATCCTATATCCTTAATAAGGAAGTTCTTAAGTAGAAGCTCTGTCGCTCTCTTACCCTAATATACCTCTTACTTAACGCCTAGTCTTTGCCTAATTAAAAGTCTTTTATTGCAATCTATAGTTACTTTATTAATAATACTAGCGTACTTTAGAAGGCTCTACTTACTCTACCTTTTCTCCCTGGTAAACACGGCGGTAATAAGTAGGTGGAAGTCCTTTAGTAAGTCCTTAAGGACTACCAAATACTTAATAAAGTTGGATACTGTGTGGGCGATAATTATAGTAGTAATAATAGACTTCTTTAAGGGCTATCTAAGAGGCTTTGGGAGGCAGAAATTAAAGCTTAATACGATCCACAGTAACACTATATTCGCTGCTATGGGCATATACTTAATATAGCCGCACAAGCTTTCTTCTTCTTGGAGGATAAGGAAGCCATTAACGCTGCCTTTAAGGAGGCTTGTGAGAAGCTTGAGGCAGAGTTAGATCTTAATAATAATTAGATTAAGAAGCTCCTTGCTAAAAGGTTTAAAAAAGGGAAGGCTAGTAAGTTTACTTATTATAAGATTAGTCCTCTAGGAAAGGTATATAATATTATTATACACATTTAAAGCTCTAACGCCTACTATAACTACTTTATTATAACTGCTCTTTAAGTTATTCCTATAGATAATAACACGCGGTGGAACTTATGGTATAGTATAATCTTGGTAGCTCTTAAATTAAAAGACACAATTATAAAATATTAAGAGCAGTATATTGAGGAGTTTAATAAGGAAGATATCCTTAACGCTACTAATTAAAGAGCTCTTAAAAATATTAGAGACTTCCTATAGCCCTTTTAGAGAGTTATAAAGGAGACAGAAGGTAATAAGGCTACTTTTAATAAGGTGCTCTATATAATGGATTTTATAGTAGAGCACTTTAAATTAGCTCTATATAAGTACGCGACTAACCTAAAGCTCTATAACTGTATTTAAACCAGCTAGTATGCCTTTAATAAATACTACCTTAAGACCAACGAGGTTACTGCGTATAGTATAGCCCTATTATTAGCTCCTTACTGGAGGAAAGCCTATATTAATTACAACTAGAAAGCTACTTAGAGGAAGCCAGTAGTTAATATAGCCCAAAAGCTTTGGGTAAAGGAGTATAAGGATAAGTATATAAATAGGGCAGAAGAGGAGGAAGCTATTACTTATAATTAGGAGCCCAATAAGTATAATCTTTAGAATAAGAAGTAGTTAATCCTTAATATAATTAAGGATAAATTTAAATACTTTATTAACGCCTTCCCTACTAATCTTCCTGCTAGTACTACTGCCCTTAATTAGTGGCTTAATTTAAGTAATTAAATTAACTACCTAGCGCTTTACTGTATGGTGATAGATATCCTATCTATACTACCTATATTAACTGAACCAGAGTGAATATTTTTAGGAGCCTAAAGGACAATTACCTAGCAATAGATAAAGCTTGGGCTAGTAAATATTGAGCAATTAGAGTGCTTAAAGTTATGGGTAAGAGGAGGACTTATATAGGGCTAGAGAAGAGAGCTACTAGTAAATATTAGGGGGGGGGGGAGAGGCCTCTAAGGAGACGTCGGCAATATAGATTTAGTACTACACCATGCTAAGACTAGTAATATTACCTATATCTAAGATATCACAATTATTTATTCATATCGCGATATTTTGATTGGCTTATGAATTGAATATGATATTTGGCCTATTTATTCATTTATTTATCATCGACAACGCTGTAAGCAACTCTTTTAAAAAGCAAGTCCTTCCCTGGGTCAGGGATATTCTATCTAGACCTAGTAGTTAGTAAATGTCTAATGTCCAAAGAATGTACAAAAGTCGTGCACTTACCTGGTGCGAAAACTCAATATTTTTGTAACGGCCCTCTTCGGGATTCGTAATTCCAAGATCATACTTCAGCAAAATATTTGCAAGGATCAACTTGATCCCGTTGGCAGCAAAGAAGCGCCCTGGGCAAGCGCGCTTGCCGTATCCGAAATGAAGAGAGCCAGGGGTAATCGCGACAAACTGGTGACGATCAGCGTCCTTAGCGCCAGATTTGCGCATATTGTAGAATCGGTAGCCATCGAACTTCTGGGGCTCAGGATAAAGTTCTGGATCGAACGCAATGGCGTGGGAGGGGACTTCAATGGTTACTCCAGCGGGGAGATATGTGCCGTCCGAAAGAGAAACGCCGCGGCGTACTTTACGGCGGAATGTGGCTATGTGGTGGTTAGGTGCTAGCAATTGGGAAGATGAGCAAAACAATGCTTACTGAAACTTTGAGGGTTGTAGCGCTGTGACTCCTTCATGAAGCTATCCAAGAGGTGCAATTTGCTTAGAACGCTCTTGTCAAACTTTCCACCGGATTGAGCCAACGTCTCATTCAGCTCATCCCGCAGCGGTTGAACATATTCGGGCATGGCAGCCAAGTCATAGAGTGTCTGAGTAACGGTCATGGTTGTGGTATGGATGGCAGCCATGGTGAGATTAAGCTGCTGGAAGGCTTGTCGGTCATCTCCCTTGACGTTCCACGCATCGGCCTTCTCGAGCATCCATTGCATCATGTCGTCCGGCCCATTATTTCCCCACTTGCCTTGCATAGCCTTCCGCTGTTGTACGACGGGGACGAGGAACTTTCGGGCGTCTTCCCTGCGCGCATGTATTTGTTTAACTTCAGGGAGGAATCGATATACAAATGGTCTCCAGATAGGTCGCCACAACTTAATTGCTCTTTTTCCTGCAAACACGTTCAAGGTGTAGTCGACCGCAATCTTAATCCACGTGTCATCGCGGCAATGATCAGGACCGATAAAAACGCGACCGGACACCATGGCGACAATGCGAAGAAGCTTTGGGCTTAGTTTTATGGGCGTCCAATCCTCGGATTGAGGAAGCTCTGTATCGATACCATATTTCACCTCGTCATCAATTGTGCCGGTTAACCTCGCTACAATTTATCAGTAAGGACCGAATATTGAATAGGGTGTGCTCCAAGCCGTTCATACCTAAGCCAGGAGTCAGGTCCGCTTTAATGCAATGGGCAACGAGATATTCGTCGGTCGGAATGGTGGTGTACTTAGTCTCGAGAGTCTTCATTACTGCATTAGTAAATGAGCAAAATATACGGCAGCACAAATAGCTTACCTCTTCAAGAGCTGTTTCGAAACTGATCACACTATCCGGCATGTCTCTAATTTCGTCGAGGAATTTGTGATTAATAATAACACGGGTTCCTTCGGCGGTGGTGATTCTGAAGATTCCATTCTTCTTGAACTATGCGCAGTGCGTTAATGAAGAGACCTCCAACTCTACAGTTTCTCCTCGTACCTTGTTATAACCTTGTTGAAGCAATAGTTTCGCCCGTCCAAGATATATTTTCTCTCGCTGCTTCTGGTTTCCGAGCTCAAGGCCAATCATCGGTATCCGAGATCAGCGTTGTCGATGATGAATGAATGAATAAATAGGCCAAATATTATATTCAATTCATAAGCCAATCAAAATATCGCGATATAAATGAATAATTGCGATATCTTAGATATAGGTAATATTACTAGTCTTGGCATAGTGTAGTACTAAATCTATATAGCCAACGTCTCCTTAGAGGCCTTTCCCCCCCCCCTAATATTTACCAGTAGCTCTTTCCTCTAGCCCTATATAAGTCCTCCTCTTACCCATGACTTTAAGCACTTTAATTGCTTAATATTTACTAGCCTAAGCTTTATCTGTTGCTAGGTAATTGTCCCTTAGGCTCCTAAAAATATTTGCTCTGGTTTAGTTAATATAGGTAGTATAAATAGGATATCTATCGTCATATAGTAGAGCGCTAGGTAGTTAATTTAATTACTTAGATTAAGCCACTAATTAAGGGTAGTAGTACTAGCAGGAAGATTAGTAGGGAAGGCGTTAATAAAGTATTTAAATTTATCTTTAATTATATTAAGGATTGACTGCTTCTTATTCCAAAGATTATACTTATTGGGCTCCTAATTATAAGTAACAGCTTCCTCCTCTTCTGCCCTACTTATATACTTATCCTTATACTCCTTTACCTAAAGCTTTTGGGCTGTATTAACTACTAGCTTTCTCTAGGTGGCTTTCCAGTTGTAATTAATATAGGCTTTCCTCCAGTAAGGAGCTAATAGTAGGGCTACGCCGTACGCAGTAACCTTGTTAGTCTTAAGGTAGTATTTATTAAAGGCATGCTAGCTGGTTTAAATGTAGTCACAGAGCTTTAGGTTAGTTGCGTACTTATATAAAGCTGATTTAAAGTGCTCTACTATAAAATCTATTGTATAAAGCACCTTATTAAGAGTAGCCTTATTACCTTCTATCTTCTTTATGACTCTCTAGAAGGGCTATAGGAAGTCTCTAATATTTTTAAAAGCTCTCTAATTGGTGGCGTTAAGGATATCTTCCTTATTAAACTCCTTAATATACTGCTCTTAATATTTTATAATTGCGTCTTTTAATTTAAGAGCTACTAAGATTATACTATACCACAAGTTCCACTGCGTGTTATTATTTATAGGAATAGCTCAAAGACCAGTCGCAATAAAGTGGTTATAGTGGGCGTTAGAGCTTCAAATGTATATAATAACGTTATACACCTTTCCTAGAGGACCAATCTTATAATAAGTAAACTTGCTAGCCTTCCCTTTTTTAAACCTTTTAGCAAGGAGCTTCTTAATTTAATTATTATTAAGATCTAACTCTGCCTTAAGCTTCTTACAAGCCTCCTTAATATGAAGGCTTAGTCAAAAGAACAGAATCTATTAGTAGCCAGTAAACGAGAATTCCAAGACGAGGACTAGAAGAAGGTCGAGGAAAGAACACGTCTATATATATAGGGCCAAGGCTCGGCTCGGCCAAGCCCCTGACTAGGGTCTGTAACAGTGCCGTAACACTTAAAGGCAGTGTTAACGGCTTCCTTATCCTCTAAGAAGAAGAAAGCTTGTGCGGCTATATTAAGTATATACCTATAGCAGTAAATACGGTGTTGCTGTGGATCGTATTAAGCTTTAATTTCTGCCTCCTAAAGCCTCTTAGATAGCCCTTAAAGAAGTCTATTATTACTACCGTAATTGTCGCCCATACAGTATCCAACTTTATTAAGTATTTGGTAGTCCTTAAGGACTTGCTAGAGGACTTCCACCTACTTATTACCGCCGTGTTTACTAGGGAGAAAAGGTAGAGTAAGTAGAGCCTTCTAAAGTACGCTAGTATTATTAATAAAGTAACTGCAGATTGCAATAAAAGACTTTTAATTAGGCGAAGACTAGGCGTTAAGTAAGAGGTATATTAGGGTAAGAGAGCGACGGAGCTTCTGCTTAAGAACTTCCTTATTAAGGATATAGGATTCCTTAATTATTATAGGCACTATAGTATGGGAGTTTATTAGAGCTTCCTTACAGGTATAATTTACTATAAGAAGTAGCGCTTAAAGCTCTAGCTAAGTTACTATGTTATATAGTAGATTTTAAACCATAATTAGCTATATAAAAGCGTCGCATATAAGAGCTGAATTAATGCTCTCTCTTAGTATAGTTTCCTTCTTTCTTTTAAGGTTCTGCGTATAAAGCTCTCCCTACTTATAGAATAGGCCCTAAAGACTCTGCTTTATAGCCTACTTAATAACTAAGTCCTTCTCCTTAATAACTACACCGTGGGCGTTAAATAGATAAGAGCGTATATTTATAGTAACTACATTGCGCTAAAATATATATTGCCTATAGTACTAATATTATCTTCCTTTACTATTTATAAGCGGCTTACTACTAATAGGCTTACACGTAAGAGCCTATATATTTATAGCCCTAACTCTTTATTTTTTGTGGGCCTGTTTAAAGGATTAGGGGGAGGATTTGGTAGGTATATTAGTAGAGGATAACGCGTTAGATTCTTTATTAGTATTCTTATCTTTAAAAAGCTTGCTTTTAAGCTCAGATAATTCTAACTAGGCATTAGAATTACTGTTAGAGTTAATAATAATAGATTACAAGAGAGAGGGAGGCATAGTACTAGATTATAGGTGGTATTTAGGGGGGGGTAGTTAAATATATTACAGAAAGGAAGCATCTATAGGCGAGTTTAAAAAATTTAACTCTTGCGTATATATTAGAACGTACAGTGTAAAATCAGTCCTATATTTACACCTTAGTATCCTTCTATATACCATAAAAGCTTTTTACTACACCACGAGAGCTTTAAGTCTCTATATATATTTATAATTTTATGAATATTTATTTATAAGGGCTGTTAAAATATTCAATTATTATCACTCCTTATGAATGAATATATCGTTATAAGGCAATGAATAAAAATATCATCGACAACACTGTCCGAGATAGAGCTTTTTGTGACATTACGTAGCTTATAAGGTAGGTCGCACCAGCGACCAAAAAAATACTGGACCATAGCGATACCTTCTCCATCGTGACGAAGACTGACAAACTCATGTTGGGCAATAACGGATTGTATAATGAATACGAATGAAATTTTGGCGGGATCAGGAATAAATATGTATTTTGGATTTGATGAATAAGATAAGCTTTGGACAAGGAATTGGCGTCATATATAAGCTTTCGAGGCGAACACTAAGACAAATAGAAGATTAACAGTCCGTAGCTGACAGACCTACCACGCTCGGTTACGTTGGAATTATGTAGTACTGCAGTTTGGATGATACAGCCTTCGTGGAACAGAATGTAGAACAACGTTCGACCGACATGCCCGGAATCGTCAGCATATCTCAAGGATTGAAAGATTAGGACAGGATCAAAGCGAAAATACCGAGCGGGTTGACGTAGTAGTGCTAGAGTAATACCCGGTTGCTTGTATCACAATGAGGATAGGGTTTGACCACGCACGGCCATCTTCACGTATCGCTAACCGCTTTAGTCGTGACTGTTTACGACGAAGAGAGATTTTTTTTTAATTAAGAGAGATTTTTTTTTTTATTAAGAGAATTAACACGCACTTTCGACGTATTCAACAAGTCAATGTAGCTCGCCAGTATAAGCTTGATCGTAAGAGCATAGGTTTCCTTGATGCAATGCTCTTCACATTCTACATTCTTTCAATCGATTTGGTAACCATCTATTCAAGGGCCTTGCAGCGTATGAGCTCTGCCCCAGAAATCTTGCGGTTACTCAAAGAGGTAATTTGGATCTTCACGTCCGGAGATGCTGTCGAATGAACTCTGGTGTAGGACTGCTGGCCTAAGCCGGAAGTTATGTGGCTAGGAAAGTGTTTGCGTGTACACATGAAACAGACAGTTTGCAGGAGGCGCAGTTAATCTACATGAAATCGTGGCTTTGCAATCGTCAAATCGACCAGATTGAGAAATTGTTGCGACGCGTCTAAGATCGCAGCAATTTATCTCCTCAAAAATTCTCAGCAGATGCGAGAAGCATTGGGGCAAGAATAATTGCTTAACATACCTCTAGAAAGAAATGGTAAAGAATCCTGTCAACCTACCTGTGATTTGCGGGGCCACGACTAATTCGGGTGCACATCCGGAGTGGGGCGTGGAGCGGACACGGTGGACGCTCGAGAAAGCATGTCTAACTGACCCGGGCTGCTGCTAAGGCGAGCCGTCCGTCGATCCTGTCACTGGTGGAGTGTCTTGATAGGACTTGAAACGAGGCGGTGCAAGAGATGTGTGGAGCGTCGGAGGAGGATGAGGCGGACATGTGTGTGCTGTGGTACAGCACGTCCCGTTACCGTATGATGTAAATTTGTCGATCTTGATCAAGTTTGTGTTTTAAGGGTCCCGCAAGGAGGTAAGCGGTGATTATAATTTGTCAGACGCTGAGCAGGCTGATGGAAATGACATATATGATACTCTATGAGGAAGAATCTCAAGGGCTCGAAGGCCCTGAGAAGATATCTACAAGGTGGCCCGCGCGCTGTCACGTGACACGTCACGTGCACGTCGTTGAGCTCAAAGAGACTGCCCAAGTACCCCCCCTTACCGACATAATTTTAGCGATCTTATTGGTGGTGGACTAATTTTACCTCGGCCGATTTATGGCTGCGCAAGGCTGCGTCGTACGTCCATGCCCGCGATTGTCTGACTTTGGGAAGATTAGAAGTCGTTATCAAATCTAATTGAATTTCGTTCTTCCCGTAGCGTTCAGTGAAGAAAATAAAGCAATCCGGCATTAATCAGTCCAGTCCGAATAGGGCTAAAACGAAAAACCAACAGCTTCTTTGGGATTGGTAGATGAAAGTTGCGCCTTTTCAGGCGCCCAGAGCCACTCCTAGAGCGGATTCGGGACATGCAGATACAAGGGGGCTACCTGAGCGGGCTGCCGACGCTCCCTGCAAGTTTTAGTGGCGGTATAGTAATATTTTACGAAAATAGTATGGATACGACTATAATGCCACAAAACTTGCAGGGAGCGTCGGCA
>Ga0307507_10002573_pt1 | contig 37595 bp, 12 predicted proteins | sample 7_EM_MG_FD_207223 | JGI IMG/M metagenome (GOLD analysis project Ga0307507, IMG submission 207223) | Populus trichocarpa ectomycorrhiza microbial communities from riparian zone in the Pacific Northwest, United States - 7_EM | ecosystem: Host-associated > Plants > Roots > Unclassified | place...
CAGTTGGCTGCCACTACTAATTAACGGGGGGTTTTACCATTCTTTTGGATATCTTATAATGGGGTTAACCTAAGTACTAGACCGCCCCCTAGCGGTTTATATAAGAATCTCCTCCTAGAGTTGGTATGCTTTTACACGGCTTGGGAGCCTTCTATAGCCTCTAGTTTTATGCCTTTCTTCATTGTTTCCGCTGGCATAGGCATAAGCTACCGCTTCTAGAGGTCGTAACTCCCTTCTTATATACCTACTGGCGTAATCCTACGAGGGCGTCATGGCTGCATTCTACAATATAGAAGCCTTGGGTATCTTCTATAGTTAAAGCCCAGACTAAAAGCCTCCCCTACCTAAGTAACTCCTATTTGCTTCTTAAGTATACCTTACCGGCGTACCGCCCTAGAGGCGAACGGTTCCGTCTATTAGTATACTAATACGCGCATCCGTTCTCTTAAGCCACATAGTAGTCTCTCTAGCTAGAATGTAATCCTACCTACCTACTAGGTGCACCAAGGGTCAGGGCCTAGCTAAGGGGTAAGGTCCTTAAAGCTAGCAGTAGCTACTACACACTACACCCCACGGGAGGCTAGTAGTAATATAGGGGTATAATACCCTATACTACTACTAGTTCCCGTTTCGCGTTGCCTATAAGAGTCTCCTTATAATAGGCCAACCGTGTCTTATAGGAGAGGGGCCGTAGAAATACTAGGTCCTATACTAGATAACCTACTCTCCCCTCTCCTACTAACTAAGCTTATGTCCCCCCCTTTTATAAGCTGGCCTGTGTCTCTAACTGTTAAGTTCTTGTCTAACTAGCCTGTGTTTCCCCTATAGCCTCCCCTATATATATGCATTAGGTTGCGAGCACTACGCCTATTAAGACCCTCCTATAAGTCGCCTTATACATATGCGCATTAGGTTACGTGTACTATACCTATTAAGACCCTCCTATAAGTCGCCTGTAAGTTGACTATAGGTTAACTATAAGTTAACTATAAGTTAAACGCCATAGGGCTATTAAAGCTGGCCTATGTTTCTACTACCTAGAGCTTTACCCGTGTTTTTACCTTATTAAGCCGTCTAGTCACCGTCGCGTTGCTATTATATCGCTGTTACTGTACTAGGTTGCGTATACTACGCCTATTAAGACCCTCTTTTGAGTTACCTAAGTGTACCGGATACCAGATAGGCCCTTATAGAGGGGCCTTAATAAGTTCTCTAGGTAGGGCCTTAATAAGTTCTTTATAGTGGCCTTAGGGCCTTAATAAGTTTTATATAAAGTATCTATAACACGTTAACCTTAATAAGTTCTTATAAGAGGAGGATCCCTACGCCCTTATTATATATACTTTGCGATCTTAAAGCTAGTGCAAGCCTAAGGGTGTCCTGTTATATGCCTAGGATGCGTCTACATTAACTAGCTAGATAAGGCCAGTTTTGGGCCTAGCTGCGAGCCAGGTAGTTATATATCGGGCGGTTTTCATATCCCAGTTTCCCTTGCTAGGCCTCCCTAGATGGTAGAACAAGAGCTCTAAGCGGAGGCAGTAAGGCTCCTAGTGTTATTAAGGGCGATGCTTTGTATGCGTCGCGGGCCCATTACTACAGAGTTAAACAACAGCGCTGCACGCGCTACGACGGCTCTCTACTATCGCCTCTGCACTTGGCCATTAATAGAAATAGGATTCCAGATAATATTTCCACCCGCGGCAACGTAGACGCGTGCAGTAGGGCTTCGCGGGCAATAATAATAATAATAATAATAATATAAGAGGGTTAGTAAAATTAATATTAAGTAGTGGATTTAGTGCGCTATTAGTATAGAGGAGGCCAATAGGAAAGGAGTTAAATTAAATAGTAGCTAAGACTAAAAGGGTATAATTTTTGCTGTTCTATTCTTTAGTATAATATATTAAATAAGTTAAATAAGATCTAGATTATTAGAAGAATTTTTATAGCTTATTATAGCGGTTTAATTAAAGTTAAAAACTATATAGATTTTATAGTTAGACGATTGTTAATATTTTAAAAAATTTATATAGGCTATATTTAAAAGAGTACCTTAACGACGTATAGGATAAGAGTTAAATAAGAAGGGATAAAAGGGGTTTAATTAGTTAAAAGTAGAAGTAGATCCTTATAACTTAGTAGGAGGGTCTTTAGTTATAGTAGCTTAATTATTATAATTATCCTTTCTCTAATTCTTTAACTTCCCTATTACCTTTGCCTAATGCGTACTATTTTAGTAATTTTATATTTTCTTATTAGCTCTAATATAGTTATAATATGTCCCGCCTTCACATCGTTAAATTAGCTAAAAAGATAGTAGTACTTGTAAATATATCGCGACTGTAGCGGGATCTAATATATATACTCTTACAATAGTCTTCTCTAGCTTACTATTTTTCTTTCGGTAAGATAATAATATCCTTATTTAGAATTTTCAGAATTTAATATAGTAAGAGGGCAAAGTCCTCTATAGAAGGTAGGTAACCAAACAAATATATTTACTCGTTTTACTAGGTGATAGGTAGAGCTAAAAGCTCTATAAATATAGGAAAAAGAGGAGGTACTAAGGAACTCTAGCTAAATCAAATCAACGACCGTTCTACACTACTGCAATATTTTCTCTATTATCTATTTATCTATTTATTTCTTACTCTCAATAGATTTCTTATTTATACTTTAATAGACTTAATTCTCTATATATTAATTTAGTTTTAGTTTTAGTTTCATAATATACTATACTAGGTAGATTATTATTAGTATTTCCGGACAATATTAGGTAATAGTCTATAACCGCGGTCCACGACCCCCTAGTAACCTATATTAGCTTTATATATTATTTTACGCAGTATATCTAGTAAGTATACTAGATACCCACTTATCTTTTTAGTATATAAAGTTAGTTAAGTAGCGTAGAGTATACACGTTATAAATGAACTACTCTTTATTAACTAACGAAATCTTCTATAAAAGGTCCTAAGAGCTTACCCGTGACATTTTAGTTTTCGTAAACTTAACTAACACCACCTAGCTAGCTAGGTGGCCGCTAGCACAGTATATAAACGGGCAAGGAACCCAGCCGATTTTAACTAGCAATTGCTAACAAAAAAAAATCCTAAAACTAAGATAATAAACCATAATGTGCTTTATAAACGAGCGAGACACTTTGCCAAGATCTAACCAAACCAACTATAAAATTACACTAGTTACTCGGAATCACTATAATTTATACTAACTTGCTGTGAACTATCTGATTCAGAAGGAGTATCTTCCTCCTTACACGTTTGAGCGTTGTGCCCTATCTCCCCGCAGCATCCGCAGCGCCTTTGAGCTGGCGCACCTCCATCTGCTGCATCCTAACTCCGACGCTTCTTACCCTTCTACTAGTCGGCCACCTCTCTCACAGTAACTAACTATAAGCCTACCTTATACGTTAAGACACTCTCCTGCTAAATCTGCTTTCTTTTATATAATTTACGCTATATTACGGCCTTATTTGCCTCTTAAAGCTTAGCAACCTATAAGCGCAGTAATACAGCAGAATGTATTATTAACTCAGCGCCTTTAGTAAGTTGATTAAGTAACTTAATAATTATAGTAGGTGGGCTATTGGTATATTATATAATTCTATTATAAATTTAGGCTGCTTAAGACCCTAATTTAATAGTATTGCTTAGTGTTTTTGACCCCCAGGGTGTATCTTCTATAGTAGGTGGTGTTAGCATACGCAATCGAATATTAAGGCGTAATATTACCATATCTGGGTTAAATAGAACTAGGCCAGTGCCTTAAAAGCTTACACAGATATTACTCTTAGTAAATAACGTATTAAACGCGGCCTTAAACGCTGGTAAGAACTCTGTCTTAGTAATGTAGTTAATATAGACGCGCATTAGCTTTTCAACTTAGTGCCCATACACCTTCTTTATAGGCGAAAAATAACCCACATCTAGTGGCTATAGGAGATGCGATAAATGCGCAGGCATACAGATAGTAACTATCTTATTCTCCTCGCCGTATAGCTTAAAATCTAGCGACTCGTGGCTCTTATGGCCGTCCAGAATTAGTAGACAATGCGTCCTAATAGTACGACTCTTCGTATGCGCATTAAAGTGCTTTAACCACTTAAGGCCAAGCTTATTATTTATCTAGCTATTACTAGATAAGGCGATAACCTATTAAGGAGGTATATTACTTTCCTTATACCAGGCAGAGAGATAGTACTTACTAGCGAAGATGATAAAGGCTAGAATTAACCACCCTATTGCGTTAATTGCCATAATTACTATAACCCACTCGCGGTTGCTGGCTGAATAGCTTTTAGTTAGTATTACTTCTTAGAACCTGTAATAACTACCCCAGTTAATATAACACCCATCTAGAAACCAGATTTATTAAAGTTATAGAAGTCTTTATCCTAGATGCCGTACTTTACTTTTATATTAGCTATAAGGCCAAACCAGCCCTTAATAACTCTGGGATCTTCCTGCTTAGCCCTCTAGTAGTTATACTTTTAATTAAACATTAGTTTAAGCCCTAGAACGCGCCCTACAAAGTTGTTTGGCTAGTTAATGCCTACTTCACCCTGACCCCGCGCAGCCAGTAGTTTATTAGCCATATCTTGAACAGCAGCGTCCTAGGGGGAAAATCCTCGTAAATCTAGGTTGAGTATATAATCTATAACCGCCTGCTCCTCATTCGTAGTAAGCTTTGTTAGGTTAGCTCTAATTTCGCATCATAATACGCGTCGCTGGTTAAGGGTCGCTAGAGGAACGTCGTAGAGGGCTACAGCGCGTCGCTTGCTATGTAATTGGCCTAGATTAAGATCTCGGATAGCAAGCTGTATTCTAGCTTCTCGTAAGGCTGGTTGAGTGTGAGGTTGTAGTGTCATTATGAATCATAGTAAAGTAGTGTAAGGTCTTGGCAAAGTGTCTCGCTCGTTTGTGAAGTACGTTATATATATAGATAAGTTTAATCTATAATATCTCTACTACTTACAGCCGGATTTTAATAAAAAAATAGTACCGTTAGGTTCGTCTTATCAGGCTCTATATTTTACATTTTACAATTATTTTAATGGGCTCCATGAAAATTAGCCTCCGCAACACGGCGGAGTCCGGGAACCTAGCAGTTACTATTGACGTTCCATCAGGATCGTGCCAATAGACTGTTAGGGCAAACGCAGAGACGTGCGTACGGCTGCGCAGCGTCGGTGCTGCGACGTGGCGGTGATGTGAAGAATTTTCTGCTGGGAGGGTGAGTACAGTCGTTTACGAAATATCGGTAAAAATTCGCCAAGCGAAAAAATTTGCATCGCACCTCACCAAAATTTTGCGGAGGGAGTATGATTTCAATTTTACCACCACAATCATTAAAATTATGGGCCGCCGCCTTCCAGATAAAGTTGTTCATAGAATCAGGCTTCGTGTTAAAGCCAATAAAAGTATAGCAGCTATTGCGGAGGCAGTAAAGGTGTCTAAGAAAACAATTTATAAGCTACGGTTAAACCTTAACATTTAGGGCAAGCCATACGCACCACCTACAGTTACTTTTGGCCGATATAGATCTCTGCTACCTTACTAAGAAGTGGTAATATATAATATTATGGTATTAAGTCTTCTGCTAACTTATTATATAGAAGCTTCTTAAGTTTCTTAAAGACCAACCAACTATATATCTAGATAAGATGCAGACCTTCCTATTTAACAAATTTAATACCCTGCTCTCTCTTATAAGTATATACCGCGCTCTTAAGAGAGCTCGCTGGTTATAGAAGGTAGTTAAGGCTTAGGTAGCTAAGAGGAGCACCACCCTCCATAACGCCTAGATTGGTATTTAAAAGAGCTAGACGGCAGATTAGCTAGTATTTCTTAACAAGTTAGCGGCGAATAAGAGGACTGGCAATAGGAAGTACAGCTAGTCACCCAAAGGGACTAACTACGGAGTAGCACGCCCACTTAAGAGATTAGAGAGGTGGAGCCTTCTACCAGCGCTATTAGTAGATAGATATTTAAGCTATATTATCTTCCAAGGCTCTATTACCTCTGTGATATTTAAATCCTTTATAAAGGAGCAAGTGCTCCCTTATTATTTACTATACCTAGGGCCGCGCTTAGTCCTTATTTTTAATAACGTATTAATCTATAAGTTAGCACAACTCCGCAAGCTCTATAAGCAGTATAGTATTAAGCTAAGATTTCTGCCGCTATATTTACCAGATTATAATCCAATTAAGGCGACATTTAATAATATTAAGGCTTAGATTAGAAGGAACTAATAGCTAGTTAAGGAGTTTAAGAGCTTTAACGCCTTCCTATATTTTACTGTTAGTTAAGTATATAGGACGTATACAGGGCAACACTTCCAAAAGGCAGGATATATTATAGATTAATAGATAGCTACTATCTAGATTACTTAAAGGCCGAGATCTTACTCCTAATTTAAGCCAGCGTACCAACCTTAAAGTTATAGCACTCCTATAAATTTAATGTTATGCCTTTACCTAGCTTCTTTAAATTTAGTATATTAATATTCTACTCTTCCTTTACCAACTTGTCTTTAATTAGCTTTAAAATTACCCTTTACTGCTTACTACAAAAGCCTAGCTTATATACCAGCCACTTAAAAAACTGGCTAAGCAGCTTAATTAGGTCTGTTTTTAACCAAATAGGGCTAGAGTTCTAGGGCGGCTCAACGTCTATATATAGCGGAGGGTAGGGGTAATAAAGCTAAGGAGGTAGGTAATTAACTAGCCTAGAGTAAGACGCCATAAAGGCCTTAAAAAGATTATTTATTAATAGCATAGAATCTTCCTTTCCTACTACCTGCTCCTTATAACTCCCCCAGCTCCTCTCCTTCCAGTTCACCAAGTTAATAATAATATTCTATAACGGCTACTTGACCGTAAACGCGCCACTAAGCAGCTCTTTATTCTACTATAGAAAGTTATCCAAACTAATAGGATAATAATTAATTTCTAAATTAGGCGAGTTGGGCAACTTCTTATTCTACCAATAAGTCTTACCCTTGTTACAACAGTAAGCGTTTATATAAGGCCACCAATCAGCAATTATAGGTATTTAATTACCAGAGGCTTCCTCAGCAGTAAGTACACTAGGTAGAGCAGCAAGTTAAGCCTACATACTTATCCTTCTACCTGTAGGCCTTACACCTAATTGCTAACTTTAAGTAGCAGCAGGAGCTTAAGTCTTTAGCTCCTTTTCCTTAACTAAATATAAGGTAAAGTTTAAGGCCAAAGATCTTATTAGCCAGCGCCAGTGCCACTCTTTAACTATATTAATAGCTTGCTTAAGATCATCGCGAGAGCGAATCTCTTAGGGGTAGTAGTTAACTCGCCGTGCCTTCTCGTACGATGCGACAGCTTTAAGCTAGCTAACCTTGAACTTTCGCGGCAATAGATCTAGTAAGATCTGCTCTCTCCACTCCTCCAGCTGGAATAGGTATAGATTATTAGTGTTATATATAGCTAACTTTATACCAGGTAGAGTCTCTTTTCCACCACTAACAGTTGCCTTTTAAACACTTGTAAAGCGTACGGGCGGCGGCGGCAACAGTAACGACGTATCTAAATCCTTATACTTAGTCTCTACTAGCTCCTTGTCCTCGTCCTCATCCTTATCCTCCTTATCCTCCTTATCCTTATCCTCATCCTTATTCTCATCCTCATTCTCATCCTTATTCTCATCCTTATTCTCATCCTCATTCTCATCCTTATTCTTATCCTCACCCTTATCTAAATCTGAATTTGCGAATATAGGTTAAGCCAATAGCGGGGACAGGGGCAGCGCCGGTAACGGCAACAGCAATGGTGATTTTGGTCTCCTTGCCTTCCTTGCTATATACAGCTTTGGCTACGGCTTTAGCTTCAGCTTCAGCTTCAGCTTCCTTTTAACCTTCTTAGACGGCTGGGGAGTAGCAGGAATAGGTATAGACTAAGCTCACTTTTATCCAGATTGTTTTAGAGCAGAAGACGACTAACAGGTAGGTAGTAGTAATATAAAGGGCAACACCAAGAATTGTTTATAATTAGCTTAATTAGGCAAGTTACTAACTTTAATTTTAGGCAGTTATAATTAAGATTTAGCGTATTATAGTGGTAAAATTAAAATCATACTCCCTCCGCAAAATTTTGGTAAGGTGCGATGCAAATTTTTTCGCTTGGCGAATTTTTACCGATATTTCGTAAACGACTGTAGCAGAGGCTCAAAACACAACCATCACAACATACATCAGGGTATTTAAATTACAGCATCTACTTTCAGCATCCCCCCTTCCTTCCATACAGCATACAATACAATACACTACACGGCACCTATACACAGCACGGCAACCGAACCGCATACGCCCCGGGAAGCCTGTGATGAACCTCTCATCCACCCGCCTTTTATACCACCCTACCCGACAGCCTAGATTTACCAACGCGCGGTATTTCGTTTCCCTCTATTTTTGGCTGGGATAGGGGACCTAGGTTAGGGCCCTAGGATAGGACACCTGGTTTATCCCGCTGTTCCTTTAGGGGAGGCCATACAGGACTAGATTATGCTGTAAGTAAGAGGGCCGCAGGCGTATACACATACATAAGGTATTCAAGGGAGCTAGGGGCAGGCAGATATACGACATTACGACAATCTATAAACATGTGGAAGTATGGCTCGAATGGCAGACAGGGTAAGATAGGCGATCAGGGACTAAGTCTCAGAGCAGTTGACCTAATGGTAATTTTTCCTCCCGTTGATGTAGTATAGATGCTATATGGAAGGGTGCATGCTGTATTACCTCTCACGTCTCCCTTGGAGGTTTTTTGTACCTACATAGCGGTATTAGTCTGCATGGACGTTAATTGGGACCGCATCAGACGTTAAACGAGAGTCAATAATTATGTTAATGGAGTGCGTGGTTGTAAAGTTAATTTAAGCATTTTATTCAACTTACAGCTGTTTTCAAAAGATCGGTAAAAACCTGCCAAGCGAAAAGAGCCGCATCGCACCCCACCAAAATTTTGGTGCGGGGTTATGATTTCAATTTTACCACCCACGATACGCCGAAATATTAGCTATTACTGCCTAAAAGTGAAGTCAGCGACTTGCCCAATTAAGCCAATTGTATAGAATTCTTGGTGTTGCCCCTTATGCCCTAGCAGCAGCAAATTCCTACTCGCTAGTTGTCTTGTCCTCTAAAACCATCTAAATAAAAGCGGGCTCAGTCTATAACTGCGCTTACTACCCCCAAGCCTTCTAAAAAGGTAAAAAGGAAGCTAAAGAAGGCGGAGAAGGTGAAGAAGGTAAGGAAGTAAAAAGAGCCATCACCAGAGCCGTCGCCAGAGCCGTCGCCAGAGCCACCGCTAGCACCGCCGCCGCCATCAGCTTAGCCTATATTCGTAGATTCGGACAAGGAGGAGGAGGAGGAGGAGGAGGAGGAGGAGGATGAGGAGGATGAGGAGGATAAGGAGGATAAGGAAGCTGAGGAAGCTAAGGAGGAAGAAGTAGAGGCTTCGGTAGAGGCTTCGGTAGAGGCTTTAGAGAAGGATTTAGACACGTCGCCGCCGCCGCCGCCAGTACGCTTTACAAGTATTTGGACGGCAGTTGCTTGTGGTAAAAAGAAGATCTACCTAGTACGAATTCAGATATATACAACACTAATAACCTATACCTATATTAGCTGGAGGAGTGGAGGGAGCAGATCTTACTAGATCTATTGCTATAAAAGTTTAAGATTATCTAGCTTAAAGCTGTCGCCTTATATAAGAAGGCGCAGTAAGTTAACTGCTGCCCTTAAGAGATTCGCTCTTACGGTAACCTAGAGAAAGCTGTTAATATAATTAAGGAGTGGCACTAGCGCTAGCCATTAAAATCTTTGGCCTTAAACTTTACCTTATACTTGGCTAAGGAAAAGGAGCTAGAGGCTTAGGCTCCTGCTACTACTCTAAGTTAGTATTTAGGTGAGAGGCCTATAGGTAGAAGGATAACTATATAAGCCTAACTTGCTGCTCTACTTAGCGTACTTACTGCTAAAGAAGCCTCTGGTAATTAAATACCTATAATCGCCAATTGGTGGCCTTGTATAAATATTCACTATTATAATAAGGGTAAGACTTATTAGTAGAATAAGAAGTTACCTAACTTGCTTAATTTGGCAATTAACTATTATCCTATTAGTATAGATAACTTCCTATAGTAGAATAAAGAGCTGGTTGGTGGCGCATTTATAATTAAGCAACCATTATAGAATATTATTATTAACTTAGTGAACTGGAAAGAGAGGAGCTAGGGAAATTGCAAGGAGTAGGCAGTAGGAAAGGAAGATTCTATGCTATTAACTAATAACCTTTTTATAGCCTTTATGGCCTCTTACTCTAAGCTAGCTAATTAACCTCCTTCTTAGCCTTATTACCCCTACCCTCCGCTATATATGGTTGTTAAGCCACCCTAAAATTCTAGCCCCCTTTAGTTAGAAACAGATCTAATTAAGCTGCTTAGCCAGTTCTTTAAGTGGCTAATATATAAGCCAGGCTTTTATAGTAAGTAGTAGAGGGTAATTTTAGAGCCAATTAAAGACAAGTTAGTGGAGGAAGAGTGGAATATTAATATACTAAATGCAAAGAAGCCAGGTAAAGGTATAACGTTAGATATATAGGAGAGATATAGCTTTAAGATTAGTATACTGGCTTAAATTAGAAGTAAAATCTCAGGCTTTAAGCAATTAAGATAGTAGCTATCTATTAATCTATAATATATCCTGCCTCTTGGAAGTGTTGCCCTATATATATTCTATATACTTAACTAATAGTAAAATATAAGAAGGCGTTAAAGCTTTTAAATCCCTTAACTAGCTGCTAGTTCCTCTTAATCCAAGCCTTAATATTACTAAATATTGCCTTAATCAGATTATAATCTAGCAAATATAGTGGTAGAAATTTTAGCTTAATACTATGCTGCTCATAGAGCTCTTAAAGCTGTGCTAACTTATAGATAGACGCATTATTAAAAATAAGGACTAAACGCGGTCCTAGGTATAGTAAATAATAAGGGAGCACCTATAAAGGATTTAAATATTATAAAGGTAATAGAGCCTTAGAAGATAATATAGCTTAAATATCTATCTACTGTTAGCGCTAGTAGAAGACTCCACCTCTCTAATCTTTTAAGTGGGCGTACTACTCCGTAGTTAATCCCTTTAGGTAACTAGCTATACTTCCTATTACCAGTCCTCTTATTTGCCGCTAACTTATTAAAAAACACCAGCTAATCTACTGTCTAGCTCTTTTAGATACTAATCCAGGCGTTATAAAGAGTGGAGCTCTTCTTAGCCGCCTAAGCCCTAACTACCTTCTATAACTAGTAAGCTCTCTTAAGAGTATAGTAGATAGTTGCAGGAGAGACTTAAGCGTTAAATTTATTAAAGAGGAAGTCCTACATCTTATCTAGATACGCGGTGGGTTAATCCTTAAGGAAGTTAAAAAGTCTCTATAATAACTGTTAGCTAAAGGCTTAACACTATATAACATTATATATTACCAGTTCTTAATAGGGCAGCAAAAGCCTTGGTCGCCCTATAGTAATAGTAGGTAGAGTATACAGCTTACCCTAAATATTAAGATTTAATCGCAGTTTATAAATTGTTTTCTTAGACACTTTTACTACTTTTGCGATAGCCGCTATATTCTTATTAGCTTTAATGCAAAGCCTAATTCTATAAACAACTTTATCTGGAAGGCGGCGACCCATAATTACGACAATTGTGGGTGGTAAAATTGAAATCACAACCCCGCACCAAAATTTTGGTGGGGTGCGATGCGCGGAGAGTCTCCGGGCACAATCATCCCATATAACCACGATTAATAAGCGCTTACTAATGCATACGCACGGGCCACCATTAATAGTGCGGAAGAACTTTAAAAAAGCATATCCTCACCGCAACTTATACTATAGAATATCTACCCAATTACGTAGTAAATAGACTAGTTTAGGGTGTAGAATCGATAGCTTATTATACAGACTATAAGTCCTAAGCAGCTTATTAAGTAAATATTAGTGCTAGGTTTAAAGATATAACGCTAAAGTTGGACCACTTTGACAGTAAGTTTTCTAGAAATTTTCTACTATAGAGTTGTTCTAAATCTACACTTTATAAAGCCTATATCAACTTCCTACTATATAGCATGGCCGATAGCTCTTTGTTTAATATTGATTTAACTCTTCCTGACCTTAATAAGCTCCTATAGCGTCGCCCTACAGCCTATACTGCCTCTGCTGCTCTAGTATAAAAACCTGGTGATCGCCAGAGCAACCCTATTGAAGTCCTTAATACTCTATCCCCCCTTCGCTAGGTTGCTTTAGCCGCTTGGCGTGAGGTTCCTTAGGCTCCGTTAACTCCATCTTGGCTTCGCCGGCCATGGTATGCGGATGTAGAGAGCTCAGCGCAGGCCTTTATATAGGAGTTGTTCTCTTCTCTGCCACCTCCTAGAACTCTAAACCTTAGTGGTTATAAATATTGTGCTGCTTCTACTTCTTTGGTATATAATATAAATAATCCTCTTCTATAATGGCTTTAATCGCCGTCGCTAGAAGTTAAGATCTAACGTCTAGAGTAGCAGCCGAACCACCATTTGCACCCGGACCTGGCTTTAGTAGTAAAAAAGGTAGTTAACTCTATGCCCACCCACCACCTTCTAGAGCTATATAATGGTGAGACCTTTAAGGACCCTAATGCCGCGTTTAATTGATACTAGGACTACGCCTTTAGTAAAGGCTTCTTTATTATTATACTATCCTTAGGCAATAAAACCGCTCTACGGCCGCACCGTATCTTTGGCTGTAAACACTATAGCAAGCACACCCGGAATTACCGCAGGTTAGACGACTTCTGCGGCAAGGACAGTAACCGGCAGCAAAAGGGCACTAAGGTACACCAAAAAAACTGCGGCTGGTGTATTTGGGTGGCCTAGAAGAAGCTTCCTAGCCATATAGGTAATATTAAAGGATGGGTGGCGACTATTATATATACCAAGCACTCTAATCTAGAGGCTCTAGAGGCTCTAGAATACAACTTTATTACAAATCCCCTTGCTTATATTGGCCACCAGGATTAACTACTAGAGGCTAAAAAGGCAGCTGTAAAAGCCTACGCTTTTAGGGCAATATAAGAGACCTATCTTACTGCACAGCGTTAACTTTCTACCCGGGAGTTATATATAAGCAAGAAGAAATACTATAGCTTGACGCGATTATTAAGCGGCCTTCCTAGAGGAGCTAAGGGCCAGCCACAAGCGCTTGGCGCCCTTGAGCTACTTCTCCACCAGTATGGATTTAAGTACTGGTCTTAATATACCTATATAATTAATCCAGAATCAAGTTGTCTAATTGCCTGGAGTCTCTAGTAGCTAGTGTTCTAGCTTCCTATCTAGGTAGATTTAGCGTAAAGGTTTATTACCGACTTTGGCTGCTAGATAGACGCTATATTTAATACTAATTGATCTAAGCTCTTATTGGGTATTATAACTGGCGTTATTAATATAGGGTCCTCTTTTCTAGCAATGCAGTCGTTTATTAAGAGCGAGTCTTAGCTAGATTAGACCTTTTTACTAGAGTCTGCTTAGTAGAAGCTTTGGAAACGGCCACCTAAAGTTATTATCGCCGACTTTGGTAAGGGCCTTACGGCCGCCTTATTAGTAGGGCAGTTAATTATGGTTGTTCTCTAGTACTACCAGTGGCACGCCGCGAAGGCAATAAAGAAGCGGATTAATAAGGGGATTTAGACAAAGGCTAAGAGGCCGCATAGCTACTTAGCGGAGGAGAGGAAGGTAGTAAAGAAACTATTTTAGCCCTACCTAAAATCTAAAATGGTAGCAGAGCTTAAAGCCAATCGAAAGGCAGTCCTGGATAAGCTATACCTGTGTAATAAGATATGGTTTTAGACTATATACGTTAAAAAGGAGAGCCAGATGATTACCTATTATATTAGGTAAGTTTTAGTAAGCTTTCTATATTAGGTTAACTTTTAAGCTGGGGAATAGAATATCGCTATAGGGTATTTAGATGAGCTTTACTATAGGCCGGCCTATAGTAAAGCTTATCTAAATGTCTTGTGGCGATATTCTGTTCCCTGGCTTAAAAACCTTATTTTAATATTAACTTTTCCTTAACCGCTTACTCCCTTACTAGATGCCTTCTAAATTTAGGTACAGCGGCAAGCTAACAAGGTAAGGGTATTAATAGAGGATTAAAATGCTTTACTAATTATTAATTAAGCCTTAAGGATACTATAATTGAGCTAAAGAGGTGGATTTTAATACTGTGCCAGGAGTTAATTAAATCCGAATATATATCTAAAATGTCCCTCCCCCGAACTATTACCCTAGATCTCTTTTAGCATCACTTTACATAGATTAACGGCGTAGTAACACACTACGCGCTTAAGCGAATCTTCAACTCTATGCGTGGCGCAAGAGCTTTGACGAATAAGGAAAAGCAGGAGTGGGCCGATTGGGAGTGGAAGCAGGACGACTGCGACTGCGAGGACCCCTACTGATATGGCCTCCCCTGTCGTTACATGCTTATTCGGTGCTTAATGCAGAGGCTTCCTATATTGCCAGCTTTAATCCACCCTCGCTAGTATATCGCAACAAAGCTAATTGCTGCTCTGGATTGGCAGCCGCGATATATTAAGGATATGGCGTTTTAGGGCGACCCTCTGCTAGGGCACCTAGAAGCTCTTACTAGGATCCGGCTATTAGTTCTCCGCCTTTTTAATATTATTAAGGACCTTCCTACTAAAGAAATGGGCGAGCTTGCCGATAAATTTAAAGACTTTAAGGTGGCTTAAATGACTATTTTAACTAGATAGGTAGAGCTTCGATCACTACCTAAGGGCGCTCTATTTGAGGTTCCTCCAAAGGCTCGCTAGCAGCCACCACCTAAAAAGAAGCATGGTAAGGCTAATTAGCGGAGTAAAATAAGTGCTGAGATTGCTGAATGTGCTGCCGACGTCGCTGTACAAAAGCTCCAAAAGGAAAGGCAGGAGGAGGCCCGGAAGTAGAAGGAGCAGGTACTAAGCGGCGGTATAAATCTTAGCTAATTTCTAATCCAAAACAAAGAGCTAGCTGACAAAGTAGATATAGATATTAAGAAGGATGAGCAGCAACCGTTTAACGAACCGTCGGTGCTATATGACGAAGTTTTAGGGGGGTTAGAGGACAAGGTAGTTATTTTAGAAGCGGAGGACAACGACTCGTAGCTTGATAACGCGGAAGTACTCCACGGTACTATATTGGACGACCCTTACTAAAATATTGGTGAGAAGGAGCCTATTGCGAACTATTTGGCACCTGATAATTATCAAGAGCCGCTACCTCTCCTACTCTATTAATCTGGCAGAGCGGCGCGCACTAGAGCTTAAAGGACCTATACTTAATTAGCTTATGGTAATTTTATATTAATCTTAAGTAATACTAACGAGGATCCTAGTGGTCCTGAGCTAAAAGAGGTTGTTAATCCTAAGCAAAAAGAGGTTGGCATTCCGTTGAAATTAAAGTAATGGCGATAGGGAGCTTCTGCAGACGCGCATGAGGCTCATAAAGCTAGCGCACTTGCTATTAGGTCCCCCAAGGCCAAGCGTACGCGTGGTAATAAAAAGGGAAAGGACCCTGTTGAAATAGACGGCCGAATATTGGAGTATTACACGTGTAAATAGTGCTTTATTATTCAAATCGGAGTTTAAGTTGGCGATAGTGGCCTATGCGGGCTTACTAATTGCTTATTAATCGTGGTTGTGTGGGATGATTGTGCCCGGAGACTCTCCGTGCGATGCGGCTCTTTTCGCTTGGCAGGTTTTTACCAATCTTTTGAAAACAGCTGTACTCGGGCCCCGCCCTTAACACAAAAACACCCTCAATACAAAATTATTCCTATACATACAATCCTACACGTATTTTTACAGCCACAATCTTCCTGCGCACCCAAAATAACGAAACGGAAGGTTAATGCATATACTATTAAAGCCCAGAGGATTGTAGAAATTGTAAAGGAGCTTAAGGCCCTGCCGCATAAGCCCAATTTAAAGCAAGTTTTAGACGATCGGAAATGCGACTATAATAAGCTCTAGAGGACCTATTAAGGCTATAACAACAAGTCTACGCGTCGTGCACCTAATAGGCGCTTAGACAATACAGAGAAGCTTACCTTAAAGCAATTTCTTAACTATATGGATAGTATTAGATTTGGAATTTGAAAAGAGATAGTACGCAATACGGCCAATTTAATTTTGGCCCAAAATTACACTGTTTTATATAATAACAACGAACTTCCTCTACAAGTTAGAATATACTGGCCACAACGTTACCTAGATAAGTCCTTATACAAGCGTACAAAGGCCAAGCCTATGGAGACTGCCTAGAAAAAGGCATAGGAGCCTGCCTATATTAAAGTATGGTTTAATAACCTCTTAGTCTACAACCAAGAATATAAAATTATACCAGCTAATTTCTGGAACTTTAATAAGTACGGCGTATATCTTAGTATTATAAAGAATTAATTAGTTTAGACAAAGAAAGGATAAGAGGTATTTATTCCTTATTTAAATAGCTAAGAGCTTATAACTCTGGTGGAAACTATACGCTTAATTAGTAATTATATTACTCCAATAATAATTATTTCTGGCCAGAATTTAATGGAGAAATGGTTTACAGATTTACCAGCTGGCTATTTAGTAGCTAGATTGGAAACTAACTATAGTAATAACAAATTAGCCCTTAATTATATACGTTATTTTTATTACTAAACTAAGGGCTTAATCTAGGGTAGAAATCAGCTCCTCTTAATAGACGGTTATGGCTCTCACAATACATATGAAGTTATAACATATGCTTAGGGCCATGAAATACACCTATATAGATTACCCCCTTATACAACGCATTTTCTACAGCTATTAGATGTAGGTTGTTTCCAGCCGCTTAAATATTATTATAGCTAGGCTCTTAATACAGCAGCTTAGTATACTAGAAGGGAATTTATAAAAACCGAGTTCTTAGCAGCTATAGGCCAGATCCGTTACAAGACCTTTTATAACAGACTACCGATACTATGCCGAGACACAGTACTGGAGCCTAGAAGGCTCCAAGACAGTATTAGCACTACCCTTGTATATCTTATATTTCTTACTACCTGTCTCTGTTGCCTGTACCTAATCTTATATATATATTACACCTAATTTCTATAGATTTATAATCAAGTTACTTATACAATCCTTTATACTATACTGTTACAGTTATAAGCCCGGCCTGCCTACCGTACTACATCTAATCTTTATATTTAGCACTTACTAAGCAATTAATTTACCACCTTATTTAAGAAGTTACTACTTCTACCACCTTTGCAAGTATTTTAAGCTTCTTCCGGGTACTGTTACGGACGCTTTAAGTACGATGTTACGACTACTTGGAGAAGAGTCGGCGGAAGCTAGTTAGTTAATATAGGCATAGTCTAGGATAGATCTGGTGGAGCTATATAACGAGGAATGGTAACTAAGGTCACGTGGTGTTAAACGTATTAACTATATTAAACAGAAAAAACATTACGTTTAATACAGACAACACGTACCTCACATACAAGAGAGGATTTCTTAGGAGTACGGTTATATATTTAAAGGACCTTAGTCCCTACCATAGATAGTTCTCTCCTTGTAGTGAATCTTAGAATATAATTAGAGTTAATCTATTAGGCAACTACTCCACCAGTTATTATTATATTGTTGTTTTATTCGTACCTATATACCTAGCCTAATAACAGAACCTACTGTAGTCTAAGCTACAAGGTTCCGTTACACATTCACTACCAAGGTTATAGTATTGGAATAAAATTAAACAATATGCCACCAAGAGCAGCACCAGTTATAACAGCGTTGACGGGAGCCACAACCTTAGGGCTAGGTAATACCAGTATAGATAATAGGGATTCTTAAGTAGTTACGCGAGGTTAGTTATAGAAAATGGTTAATTACTTACAAAATAATAATAGGATACTTAAAGAACGCATTAATGGAATTAAAGCAGCAAAGATTAAGTTACCTTTAATCGAATAATTCTTAGGAGAGAAGTTAAAGCTTAAGGGATTTCTTACGCAAATGCACTTTAAGGTAGTACAGGAAGGAGTAAAGTTAGTAATATCGTTAGATTAAGTAGCCTATGCAGGATTATTCCTAACGGGGAGGGCACTTAAGTGGTTTAAGCCGTATCTTACAGAAATATAGGCTAATGGCATAACAACTACTAACCAAGATGTACGGTATATATTTGCTAGTTAAAATGGGTTCGCAGAGCAACTAACGCAGATATTTAGAGACCCAGAGGCCACAACTATAGCAGAATGAAAGCTTCAGAACTTAGTACAACGCACTTTAGCAATTAAGTATACAACACAGTTTTAAACACTAGCTATATAGGTTAAGTGGAATGACAAGGCGCTTATAGTATAGTACAAACAGGGACTTAAGGCTAAAGTCTAGGACGTAATTATCCTAATAGAAGATACGGATACTCTAAGGGAGTTAATAGATTAGTTAATAAAGATTAATAATAGAATCTATTAAAGGGAACAAGCTAAGAGAGGGCAAGACAGAGTTCCACAGTTGTATAAGGCGCAGAGTACGCAGCGACAGACATAGAGTTAAAAACTATGGAATGGCGCAGAGCTAATAGACCTAAGCGGTACTAAAGAAACCTAAAGATGGGAAAAGAAACTATAGAAACCTAGAGGTTAAGGATTAAGTAATTAAAGGACCTAGGAGCAGAGGCCAAACCAGGGATCTCAGCAGTAGAAGATGTTTAGGTGGACTCCATAGCAAGAAAGATGGTTTAAAGATAGAGCTTATATAAATTATAGAAAATAGGGTTATTTTGCCAGAGACTATAGAGGTGGTTAGAGTAACCATATAGTAAAGGGAACCAGACTAGCAGACGGCACGTATATACAGAGGGACAATAGTGCACTATAAGGAATAAAAGAATATTCAATTAACAGTTTTGCGTATTATTATAATAACGCATGCCGAATTTATAAGGACGCTAAGTACGGCATAAGCTATTAGCTATAAGAGTTAGAGTTAAGAGGACTTAAAGGAACTAGAGAGTTAAATAAAGAATAAGATTAACTCTATAAGCTAGATTAGGATGTTATAGCAACGTGTAGACAAAGATCAGTAGTAATAACAATAAAGTTAGAGTACTTATTAATTACCAGTAATAAGGATAAAAAGGAGGCTAACTAGGAGCACTTAAACCTTAATAACGCAATAGAAGTAGAGACTGAGACCATTACTAAATAAGGTTTAGTAACGGATGTTATAACACCATTAGATACGATTTCCATTGCTTTACGAGATAATAGGAGCAATATTTAAAAGAAACTAAATAAGCAGACGACTGCTAGTGCTAGCTCATCACTTAATAAAGGCAAAAGGCCATAGGCTTAAGATTCTTAAGAAGAGATAAGAGAAGCTTAAGATTCTTAAAGTAAAATAAGATATACCCAAGGACCCATATCAGACGAAAACTAATGGGAAAGGGTAGTAACTTAGTTTAGTAACAAACAAATAAGTATAGGACGCGAGTTTAAGAACTACGAGTTTAGAGAACAAATAAGAACGTTAGCAATCCTAGGTAAACACAGTATTCAGCCTAAAGATTAAAAAGTTAATACCAGGATTAAAAAGTAAGATGACTATAAAGATCTAGCTACAAGACGCAGAAAACAAGAAACTATAGATAAGTTTAGGACAAAAATTATTACATAGCAAGAGCAGAAGCTAGATAAGAGATTAGCTATACTAGGTTGTAGGAGGGACAGAGCACCCATATAAAGAGTTACTAATAGGCCAAGTGCAGGGACACCTAGGGCAAAGTAGTTAGATAAACTAGAACAAGAAGAGGATCTAGATATTCTAACTAGGTTCGAAGAAAGACATACTAAAGGATGTTACGATGTAGTGATAATAAGGTACTTTCTAATGGATAAACCATATATACTAAACCAGCTGTACGGAAAGTGGTATAGGCAACGACATAATAATAAATGGGAAGATTTTTATATGTGGCTAGATAAAAAAGTTGTTTAAAACTAATCTATTACGGAGAAACGCATAAGTTATATTAAAGGAGCATTAATTATAATATTAAGGAACCTAGAAGAGAGGTCTAGGGACTAGAGAGGTAAATAATAAATCTTAGTACCTATAGCAGAGATACCAGTGGTTAGGTTAACTAGGTATAGGTTTAAACTTAAGGATAAAAACGAACTAAGAGTTAACCTAAAATATATAGCGTATTATACACTATCGTGGATAGCTTGTGTGGATAACATATATAATATATATAGAGCACCCAAAGATAAAAACCGGAAGTACCTAGTAAAGATATATTAGGCACCAGAGGAAAAGCGGTTTAGGAACGCTAAGTATATACATAGTTGGCACCCAGTAGAAGTACAAGGTTAAGGGGACTTAATACTTTAACTAGGAAGGTTCCTTATAGAAGAATGCCTAAATAGACGATAGTGGTGGGAGTACCCAGAGAACACTTATCTATAGTATATAGAGGAAAAGAAATAAACTAAGTATTGGCTAAAGTTGGACCAAGTATAAGCAGGATCAAGCAGCCAATAGTTAGAAAAAGGGGAGGCGCACAAAACTAGAGGGAACTAATGTTAGAGCCTTAGACCCTTAAAGGAATTTAAGGGCGATACCTAAATTTAAGAGCTAAGTAGCAAGATCAGCAGTTTAAAGTATTAGTAGATAGTAGAGCAACTAGGAACTATATATTACTAAAGGCAGTGGAAAGAATGGGGTTACTATATAGATAGAAGGAACACCTATATCCACTTATAACAATTTTAGGGGATCAGATAGCCTATGGAGGAGGTATTATTAATCTTAAAATAGGACCTATTTAGATAACTATTAAAGGGAGACCAGTCAGAATGTCTTTTAATATCCTACCATTAGGACCGGACAAGGCGATACTAGGAATGCCTTAGTTACAGAAATATAATCTAAAGATTAATTAGGTTATAGGTCAAGTCAATATTAAGGATATATAATAGCGCAAAGTGCGACAGTAAACCAAGTTAGTATGGTACCAAGTTGGAGCAATATATAAAGAGACTGAGCGAGGCTTAAGTTATATACCAAAGAGATACCATAAGTATGGTAAAAAGTTATGGTTACTAGAAAGTGAAAAGCTATTAGAGTATATAGCTTGGGACTATAAGATAGAATTAGAAAAGGGAATAAGTCTAAAGTTCTTTCTAATCTATAAGCTTACTAAAACAGAGTCAGTAGCGCTTAAAGAGTTTATTTAGGAGAACTTATAAAAGGGATATATTAGACTATTATAGTCATTAGTAGGATATCCAGTATTGTTTATTCTAAAGAAAAACGGAAAACTTAGGATGTGTATAGACTATAGACAGTTAAATAGCATTACTAGAAAGGATAGGTATCTTTTACCCTTAATTAGCGAAATCCAAAACAGGATAGGTAACGCAAAGATCTTTATAAAGATAGATCTAAGATGGGCGTACTATTAGATTAGAATCAAGAAAGGCGACAAATAGAAGGCAGCCTTTAGGTCAAAAGAAGAACTATATAAGCTATTAGTTATGCAATTTAGGCTTATAAACGCACTAGTAACGTTCTAAAAGCGAATTAATAGTGTGTTAGGAGAACACCTAGATAAATTTATTATAGTATACCTTAATAACATTATTATCTACTTAAAGAGTGAAGAAGAATATAAAGAACATATTAACTGGGTCTTAAAGAGACTATAAAAAGAATAGATGCTAGTAGTAATTAAGAAATGCAAGTTCTTTACTAGAAAGACTGATTTTATTAAATTTATTATTAAACTAGGCCAACTTAGTATAGATCTAAAGAAGATTAAGGCTATAGTGAATTAGTAGGAACCAGAAAACGTTATATAGTTAAGATCGTTTCTAGGGTTTTGCAATTACTGTAGAAGGTTTATAGCGCAATGGTTATAGGACATTAAGCCGTTTACAAGGTTAACGAAGAAAGAAGAACTATAGGTATAGGGAAAGGAGCAACAAAAACTGTTTAAAAGGATTAAAAAGTTATTTACTTAAGAGCCAGTTCTTAAGATCTATTAACCAGGTCTAGAGATAGTTATAGAAACAAATGCATTAGACTTTATACTAGGAGTATACTTTCTATAGAAATATTAAAATGGATGGCACCCAGTGGCATACTATAGTTGGAAGATAATACTACTAGAGTTAAACTATAACATCTACAATAAGGAGTTATTAGGTATAGTTACAGCACTTAAGAAATAGAGAGCATTCTTACAAAGCATAGAGAAACCATTTGTGGTTAAGATAGACTATAAGAACCTTATAGGATTTCTAATAACAAAGGAACTTAACCAAAGACAGGTTAGATGGGCGGAAATGCTTATAGAATACTATTTCGAAATTTAGTATACTAAGGGTACAGACAACGCACAAGCAGACGCTCTAAGCAGAAAGGCTAAACTATAGAGTAGTAAAAAGCTATTAGGAGCTTTATTGCGAAAGAATTAGGACGGATTAATTAGGTATAATTATCTAAAGATTATAGCGACCAAGGAAAGTCAGATCCATAAGTCACTAGAAAGTAATTAGATATAGAAGATCTAAAAAGTATAAGTAAAGAATCCAGACTTAGAGTAATATGAAAATAGAGAAGTAATATATATACCTAAGTCTATTACAGAAGAATTTATTAAGGAATTCCACAAGGGAATAATACAAGGACATAATAGAGCTATAGGCTTAGTGTTAAGACTTTAAAAGGAGTACATTATTTAAGGAATCTAGGGACTAGTAAAATAAGTTATAAAGAAATATCTAGATTGCCAAAGGAACAAACTGACAAGGCATAAGCTATATAGAGGGCTATAACCTATTAAGATACCAGGAAGACCATAGGAGGTTATATTATAGGACTTTATTGTTAAGTTACCAAAGTTAAGAGATCCTATTATAGGACAAGATTATAACGCGATCTTAGTGGTAGTAGATAAGCTAATAAAGTGGGGATACTTTATAGTATGCACTAAAGAGATATTAGTAGAAGATGTCGCTAGAACCTATATAAAGGAAGTATTTGTAAGATATAAAGCACCAGATAAAATTATATTGGATAGAGATCTAAGATTTATAGCAATATTTTAGAAAGTGTTTCTAGTAGAATAAGGAGTTCGCGCAGTAATATCTATAGCGTATTATTCGCAGACGGACGGATAAACGGAAAGACTAAACTAGACACTAGAGCAGTATCTAAGGCACTATATTAACCACATACAGAATAATTGGGTATCGTTATTACCAGTTACATAGTTTATATACAATATAACACTACAAGAAGGAATAGGGATATTACCGTTTAAGGCGAACTATGGGTATGAGCTAAGAACATTATTATCGCCATAATAAGTAAAAAAGACGAGTAGCACAGCTAAGCAAAGAATGGAGACGTTAATAAGTCTTTATATAGACCTTAAAGAAACAGCTAAACTAGTATAAGAATGAGTAAAAAGGTACTACAATACTAAGAGATCTGAGGGACTAGATCTTAAGAAGGGGGACAAAGTATAGCTACTATACAAAAATTTCAAGAGTTAACGACTAAGTAAGAAGTTAGACCACGTTAGACTAGGACCTTTTAAAGTTAAGTAAAGAATTTTATTGGTTACATATAAGTTAAACCTACTAGCCAAAATGAAAATCTACCCTATATAGCATATCGCAATGCTAGAGCTAGCACACGGGAATATTAAGCCACCAGTCTATAAGGCAGACACGTATAGAGGATAGGAGGAAGATAAATAGCAAGTTTCGAAGATTATTAGCTATAAGGATATAGATGACGAAACATAGTATAAAGTAAAGTAGATAGGCTATAGTGAGACTACCTAGAAACCACTAAGCAACTTAAGAAACGCTATAGGAAAGGTACAGGAGTATTAAAAGAAAGTAGGTTAGGTAATATTAACAAGAAAGGATCGCCAGAGAACGAGTTACCTAAGGGGGACCTAAGAGGAGCAATTGCTAAGCTACTTAGAGTTATTTCCCTTATAGGAGGAGAGCTAATCCTTTTATTACCTAGCTTAGACAAACCCTATTAAATAAGTTTCCACTCCTTAGAACGGACCTTCTCACGAATATATTTAAGGCGTTAAAGACGAGCATAAGCTAAACGTTAAGCTTTAAGGACGCGTACGGACTCTTCTAAGGCACGTTAAACCTTAAGTAGCGCGGAGGCTAGCTTACCGTTAAGCTTTATAGCGGTAGATTAAACACAAGACCCTATAATAAGTTACTTAGGGAACACAAAGACTGTTAAGAGTTATAGGACGCGTATATTTAGCGTTAAAAACAGAGCGAACATCACAGGACAATTAAATATTTGCTTTAGTACACTCTAAGCAAAAGGAAGGTTATTAAGATAAAGGACTTACTAACATAATATAGACCAACCCCTCTTTCGCGTACCTTAAGTAAGGAATTGCCATTACTTTACTAAGCGATAGTATAGAGGAGACCGTACAAAGGCAACGCTCAACCCAGAAAAGAGAAGAAGAAGCTTTAGGTATAATAAGTAAGAATATTAACCAGACTAATCAAACGGACATTATACCTCTAGTGGACGACTTAGAGATGTTAGGAATCTTTAAGGACGAAGATAAAGAGGAGGGAGATAGTATTACGGACACTTTAAGTACAATATTACAACTACTTAGAGAAGAGTTGGCGAAAGCTAGTTGGTTAATATAGGTATGGTCCAGGATAGATCCAGTAGAGCTATATAACGAGAAATGGTAACTAAGGTTATATAGTGTTGAACATATTAACTATATTAAACGGAAAGGATGTTACGTTTAATACAGATAATACATACCTTACATATAAGAGAGGATTTCTTAGGAGTACGGTTGTGTATTTAAAGGACCTTAGTCCCTACTATAGATAGTTCTCTCCTTGTAGTGAATCTCAGAATATAATTAGAGTTAATCTATTAGGTAACTACTCCACCAGTTATTATTATATTATTGTTTTGTTCGTACCTATATACCTAGCCCAATAACAGAACCCACCGTAGTCTAAGCTACAAGGTTCCGTTACAGGTACCGCTCTTATACTCATAATTACTTTTAAATTAAAACCAAATAACTAATCTATAGCCGTTATTCTATAGACGATATCTACCACTACTAAACAAACGGACGAATCGTACCCGATTAATGGACGAACTGATAAATCAAATCGTCAAATTAAGGGTTTGCTAAGACGCTACCTGGACCCTACCTAACCTATTAAATTTCTAAAAATAACGACCACGAGCGAATTAAAAATTAATATTATCCTTAACCAGCCATCTAATTGGCTTTAATGGTTTTTTATTATTTAAGATACTGCCAAAACTAACAAGGTATGGCAGTATATTAACCCATCTAAGACGAAAGATAAGCTTCTAAAGCTAGAACCACCAAAACAACCTATACCTATAGATGTACTTCCTGCAGCTACATTAATAGCCAAGCTAGATCCAAACCAACTCATTGCCTATGATTAACTATACGTGGAATATAAGGACGACCTCCGCGTGCACCAGAAGCAAGAGCAAGCTATAAACAATATTAGCAATTACATCATTTGTATAATATTGGTAGACTACCTTCCTCTTATTAACGGCCTCAATACGGTACACAAACGGCTTTAAGCATTAAAGACTGCACTAGCCCCTACTACCTTAGGTTAAAAGCACGACGTCCTAAATTAATACATGGCTCTTAAAGCCTATAATTAAAACCAGAGTATTAACAAATGGTTAAATAACTAGAGGAATGTCTATAAGCTAGTAGAATAATTGGAGCTACTAGACGTACAAGGATTTAGACCCTATTATAATTTTATACAAGTTATTAAACCTATCTCTTCTAGTTTTGCTAGAGCACTAGAAGTAGACCTTATCCAAAAAGAACAAAAGGACAAAGATGTCCTATCTATTATTAACCTCATTAAAGAATTCAAGGAGCACTACCATATGCAGCAAATAGTATTATCTTCTTTTACCACGACCGCCAACCACTCTGCATTTGCAATACTTCAAAACAATTCCCCTGTCTTGCTAATAAAGACATGCCTTTATAGTAAAGAGCACCTATTTTAAGAATGCCAATATCTAATTAAAAGCCTAAGACCTTATAGGTGGGTACCTAATAAGAAAATATAATAATAGATTGATGAAAAGCTTATAAGATATAAAAGACTTACTACTACTATTAAGAAAGCATAAAAGGAGGCTTCCTAGAGGATGCCTATTACCGCTACTAACGAGAATATTGAGATCTGATTTCCTCTTTAAATACAGTCTCCTAAGAGACTGGGGAGGATACCTCTTTAAACACAGTCTCCTAAGAGGCTGGAGAGGACATCTTTAAGTATAGTCTCCTAAGAGGCTGGACATATCTTTAAACACAGTCTCCTGAGAGGCTAGAGAGGACATCTCTTTAAATACAGCTCTATATCCAGAGATATGAAGCTGGGGAGATATATATTTTTTAATAGGACTATCGAGCCCTAAACCCTTTTTTTACTCCTGTTTTAGTCTCTACCTTTATTCTTATTTTCTACAGCTTTAACTACACCATTAAATCTGGGGGTGTGTGTAACAGACTACCAATACTATGTCAAGACATAGTACTGGAGCCTGGAAGGCTCCAAGACAGTGTCAGCACTACCCTTGTATATCTCGTATTTCTTACTACCTGTCTCTATTGCCTGTACCCAATCTTATGTATATATTACACCTAATTTCCATAGATTTACAATTAAGTCGCTCATGCAATCCTTTACACTGCACTGTTACACCTTTACCTGGCGCACTATTATAGGCGCCTAGCAAAAGACTGGAATAGTTCCATTTAAACCTAAGGTTGTTCTTACATAGCTACGGCGCCAAGAAGTATAAGCACATAAGGAAGCTAAGCGCCCGTATATTAATCCTTCTATCCTAGAAGGACTCCTAAAGAGGGCCTCCGATAGCCCTAGATCGGATAATATATATTAGGTCCCCTAAGATATACAGAATTTCAACTAACGTATAGCTAAGGCAGGCAGAGGGCCTATACCTCTATTACCTAGCGGCCAAGATTAGCATACTCCGTTAACTATTTATACGTTAAAGCGCCAATCTAACGCTCTTTTAGATAACTTTATGGATAACAAGATTTGGCCTAAGTTGCCTTATTATTCGTTTAAAGCAATTAAGACGACTCTTAAGGGCGCCTGTGCACAAGCCTATGCTGGCGCCTTATTTAAAGGAGAGCTATTAAAGACGCAGGCTGCGCAGGCAGCGTACAATAGCCGTAAATTGGGTAGCCGGAAGATCCTCCTAGCTGGACGCTCGGCGTATAAAGAAACAACACCAGGATAACGCTTAACAGGAAGAAGTTTTAGCTCTCATAGCTAAGCTAAAACTCCAGAAAAAAAGGGCTAAGCAAAAGTTCTATACAGAGGTTCTTCCTGCGCTCATAAAGTTCATCTAGAAGAAACTCCAACCCATATATATCTTCAAGGGCGATTACTGCCCTCTATTACGCGTGTTATGGGTGCATAACTATAGGCCTAAGGCCCTTCCTGTATGCACAAGGGGCTTTATACGTAAAGCTATGGGCCTAATAACCCAGGTAGAAAGGAAACGCGTAGCCAAGATAAAAGCGTACGCTATAGTAAAACGGCCCCAAAGTGCAACACCAGAAGAAAATCAGATAGAAGGGGCCCTTCCAATAGATTCGCCACGCGAATAGCTTCAATTCTAGCCTGGTTTGGTGGCAATTGGCCTAATATATATGAAGTTACGAATAATTTTGTATTGAGGGTGTTTTTGTGTTAAGGGCGTAGGCCCCCACGTAGTGGGGGCTGCGCAGCATTCGAAGAACCCGACGGGGCCCGAGTAGTTTCGGCGGGAAAACGGGAGATAAGCGGTCTTGAGCTTTTGCCAAGGGATTCCTCATCACCTCTCATCTGGTTTCCACCTACCTTGCGGAAGGACTTCATCAATAAAGCTTCAATTACAAGTGCTCTATGGTGGCTCAATTTGTTGTAGTGGGGTGCCTTTAAATGCTGCATAAGTATAATATATTTGCATTCCTGTGCAAGACATCGAATCTCTTTCTCAACCGGAAAATTTCGGGTCATGCCCTTGCACCTTCCTCAGAATCTTCTACGAGTTCCTACAACACCTTTGTCTGGATAGTACACTAATCCAACCTGTCCATGCTGCTTTCAAGTAACCGGAAGCATTGTATCTTTATTGAAATGGACTACCACTCGCCCCCAACCTTGTACCGAAAGATTTTGTTATTAAAATTTCCACCTATAGCTCTCCAAAGTTGTGAAACAGTCTGTTTTTCACCCCCTTATTATAAGTATGTATTTATTAGCTGGGCACTAAAGCAACACCACTCACCGCATTCAACCAAACTCCTCTCAACATGACAGTAATGAAGGCCCGCTCCACGTTGTTGTTATATATACGCCGCTGTGACTGATCCAAATCTCTATTGATAGGTCTATAGTTTGGCACACGCCGATGGTCTGTCGGCCATTCAGGTGGGTTCCGAGAAGCTGGCGCTGGATGAGAGTTCGGAGCGGATGCGGGATCCGAGGTGTTGGAGTGGTGTAATTCGTAATCTGCGAGCACAGAGAGAGTATTGTAGGTTACTGCGTTTTGTGTTGTGGTAACAGTCATGCTGGATGATGTAAAATGAGAAATCCTATGAGAAGGACGGAAACGCAGAAGTATGAAGTCGATCACTACCTACCCTACCGCCTATCGCCTACCGCCTACCTAGGTTTCGAGGTGTTCCTGCTGGGATGGTGAGCGTTCTCGGTTTGGTTGACCCCCCACTTATCGGGCTATGTGGAGGAGGGCGGGTAACACCCTTGCGCTACAACATCACGACTCGTTTTCGATCAAACAAATGCAAATATATCGCGTGAAATGGAGGAACATAAACTCCTTTACCTGAGTTGTGATAGATATTCATCATCTGTCATTCGCTATGAGTTCGACGAAACCATTCCCTCGGATCAGGGCCGCAGCGATCGACGGACGTCTTTCGAACATTCACCATCGTCGCAACCAACTCGAACAGCTTCACGATAGCCTCGCGCAGCACGCACAAGCTATTCGAAACGCCATCGTCCGCGACTCTGGCAATACCCAAACTGAAGCTGCCATAGAGTACCACTTGGGACTTTCAGGTCTGAAAGAGCAGTATTCCTCGCTGGATCCAGCAAGCGCACTTGAGAATGAGTACCGTATTGCACGTGGGGTAGATGCGCCTGATCGAAGGGAGCAAGCTGGGATAGTATACATTGTACCCACCTTGCACACTTTGTTCTTTTCCGTCATTTCTCCTCTTGGTGCTGCTATTGCTGCAGGTAATTGCGTCATCGTTCTGGTAAAATTCACAGCTGGGATTTTGAGAATATCCCTTCGCTTACCTGTGAAATATAGCTTGAAAACAACCTTCGCGAACTATTTGGCCTGCTGCGAAAGCTTCTGCGAGCTGCTTTGGATGCAGACATCTTTGATATAGCAGACAGCAAGCCAACCAACGCCGAATTTTTAAATCAGTGCATTGAAGTGCTCCAACCAGAGACCAAAGAACCTCCTCGAATCAACCAGATAGTCTCACCAGCAGGCGAGCGGGTTGTTGCTATTGTCGATAGGACGGCAAACTTGCAAGAAGCCGCCAAGGCCTTGGTCACAGCTCGATTCAGCTTTAGTGGCAAATCCCCATATGCTCCTGATATTGTACTAGTAAACGAGTTCGTCAAGAAAATTTTCTTGGATGCCGTGGTCCAACACTCTATAGGGTTTCTCACAGGACGGGATAGCAACGTAATAGAAAATGGAAAACTAACCCGCTTTCAAGGTCAGGGCTCTGGCAACCTCCCCAAGGAAATTCAAAGTGAGGATGGAGTTCGAGTTGTTACTTCCGGCTCCAATGGTGCTATCATGGATGTTAAGAAGAGGTATGTTCACTACTGCTATGATGAAGCAACACAGCGCTAAAGTAACCCCAGAAGCTCTTCCGTACTACAGAGCAAAATCAGCCAGTGCTGCCTCCTAGTGTTTGCTGTGAGCAGCCTAGATGATGCTATCGATCTTGCTAACAGGTACTGATCACTTCCATTTCCGAAGCCACTTCCATAGCTAACCGTTCGGTTCTTTAGCAACAATGCGACCCTCCTTGCGTCTTATGTCTTTGCCGCTCCTGGTTCCGCAAACTACCTAAGTCAATTCATTTACTCCCGCACCGCCTTCATCAACCACATCCCTACCGAAATTCTAGGTTTGTCTCCTTTCCCTTACCTACTCTAATTTACTTCCATATTAATGAATGTCATATATTTCTCTGGCTAACCATCCATAAACAACACAGTTGGCCCTGCCGCTCCGCTTAATCATCCGGCCAAGTCTGTTCCCCGTTACCCAGTCACCCTCTTCAGCCAGCCTCGCCCTCATTACGTGACACCTCCCCCTGAGTCTGCGCTCTTGGGTACGCTGCTACGAGCTACAGACCCAAAAGTCCTTCGACAGTTGGAAGAGTGTGATGTGGCCGCGCTGCCAAAGGGCAAGGAACGGCCACTCGGCGGGGGCTTGGGGTTCTTTGAGCAGGGCTTTGTAGCAGGTGCGATAGTGGTGCTGACACCGGTGGTAGTGGGAATTGGAGCATTGGGTGTTTATGGTTATCGGGCGGTTAGTGCAAGATTATGGCGGTAACGAGTGCTTGATGCTGTGCGTTCTGGGTCCTGGATAACCATCCCGTGGATTGCCTATTGGACAATTTTTACAATATTAGCAATTTGTTTCTCCATGTAACGTGTGTATGCTAGCTTCTTAGATCTGCATTTGCTTTGCTACATTAGGAACTAGTAGGTAGGTAGTTCTTGCTTAGCCCTACAATTTTTTATGGAATAGCAATCTTGATCCTTGATAATAGAAAGAATCCGTTTTAAGATAGGTTTACAAAGCAGATCGTCGGAATTTTAAGTGATTCTGTCGACTTGTTGCCTACCAGTGATGCAAACGGTTTGGACTGGTTCCAGAATCTGCCTTAAAACCGATCCAAAAATCGGATTAAAGCTCAAAACCGGTTCCACTAAATAAACCAGATAAAATAGCTTATTGTCACGGAACTGCTAGACGCAGTATATAATAAGCTCAGTTGAATAGCTATTAGTAGTGCTAATCTACAATGGCAGGTAAAGGATGAAGACGTTACATAAAGAAAGGGAAAAGGGAGAAGGGTCGCGATAAAGATTTATAGCTTAACAGCGATTAAGCGAGTTAATTAGATAACTTTAACTAGCGGTCGAAGTTCCTTAAAGTTACCAGCAGGTAACCTCCATTGGTAGAGGTAGTAGAAAATAGTAGAATAGGTATACTACCGCTTTCGAAAGTATTGCGAGAATTCGTACAAATTGTATGACTACCACACATACTACGCTTGCCGTTCTTTAATTACTTATAAGGCTTAAGTACTACGTTATATCGCTTATATAGCTCGATTTTCTAGTATTATAGGCGTAATGGTAAACCGTAATAGCCTTTAGAAACGAGCTACTAGTTAATCTATAGTCTCCTCAGGTAACCAAGCACAATACTACCTTGTATATAGGCCTCCGTACCGTTCTAGTGAGGAGGAAGAGGAGGGGAAGGCCTAAGAGTCGGATAAGGATTTAGATTAAGGTAAAGATAACGAATACGAAGACGACATAGGCCTAGTCGATCTAGATATTTACTAGCTACCTTAAGAGCTACTAGATAAGGAAGTGGGCTTTAAAACAGCAAGTGGGCGTATTATTTAACTAAGTTAAGGAGTTACTAAAGCTCTTAAAGCTATTAAAATCGTATAAGTTACTAGAGCTACCAAGGCCTCTAAGTTAACTTAGCGTACTTAGAAGCCTACTAGGCGTTTAAGCTAGAAGAGTTTAAATCTAAAGTTATGTTAGGGCGCGAAGAGGCTTTAGGGAAGATTTAAAAAAAACAATATAAATTCTATCTAAATCTAAGGGTATATAGCTTTTATAGAGAACAAGACATTACATAAAGAAGAGAAAGGAATAACAAAAGAATCTTATAATTAAATAGTTAGGGGTCTTAGTGTAATAAAGCCTTATAGGAAACACTACGGTAAACTTGCTAATGGGCTAGGTATATAGGTAAATAAGAAGTTAATAACGTAATAATAACTAGTGGAGTAGTTACCTAATAAATTAGCTTTAATTATATTCTAATATTTACTATAAAAAAAGGAACTATCTAGGTAGGGACTATAGTCCTTTAAATATATAATATAACTCCTATAAAATACTAAGTACGTAAAATACGCGAGGTATATTTAGTATATAACGCTCCTTATAGATCCTATAGATCCTATATACTAAAATAGTAACATAATCTATTATATAACTTAGTTACCCCTTATTCTATAGTTTAACTAGTTCTAGCACCTCCTACGCTTCCACTACTAGTCTATTTATATCCTCTCTTAATAGCCGTACTACTACTAATATAAGGTCCGTAACACTATTCCCCTCCTCTTTATCTTTATCCTTAAAGATATCTTATATCTCTAAGTTATTTACTAAAGGTATAGCATTCCCGTCTTTAATTTAGTAATCTTTATTATTTCTAATACCTCCTATTAGGTCCTCTACGTCTAATTATTATACACACATGGTTTTTATAATTCTTTTACTAGGTAAAATTATACCTTCCTATTCTTATTACGTGGAGAAGAAACTAGTATATATTATAATTATAGCTCTATCTAGTCGCCAACCTTCTTCTTATATTAAGTATACTAAATTAAATATATAGTTGTCCTGCAATATTTAATCTGTTTTTAATACTAAATATACATATCTTATTATTCTCTATAGGCATCTAGTACCTTACTAAATTTATTGTAGGGTTTTAGATTTAATCCGCTGCTAAGAAGCTTAATAGTAAATTATTAGCTACCCTTAAAGAACTACGCTATGCTTATATAGCAGAATTAGAAACTGCCTTTCTTAATTTTATTACCTCCATTTATAAATAAAAAGCCTTAAAGGATTAAATTAACGCCTCTACTTAGTTAGTCCGTCTTAAGAAGGTTTATAAAAAGGTTTACTTAAAGGAACTTTATTTTGCTAAATAGGGTCTTTATAAAATAGAAGAAGATAAAAAAAAGGATTTGTATTTATTAGTAGAAATAACTCTAAGTAACATAGCAGTTACTCCTCTTAGGTCCCCCTTAGGTAACTTATTCTTTAGTAATCCTTCTTTATTAATATTACCTAACCTAATTTCTTTTAATACTCCTATACCTTTCTTATAGCGTTTTTAAGGTTATCTAGTAGCTCCTAGGTAGTCTTACTATAGCCTATCTACTTAACCTTATACTATATTTTGTTGTTAATATCCTTATAACTAATAATATTTAAAACCTCCTATTTATCTTCCTTTTGTCCTCTATATATATCTTCCTTATAAACTAATAGCTTAATATTCCTATGTACTGGCTCTAGCATTATAATATACTATATAGGGTAGATCCTTATTTTTTTTGTAAGTTAAGTCTATATATAACTTTTAAAATCTTTACTTTAATTATAAATAGTTCTAGTCTAACATAGTCTAACTTCTTGCTTAGTTATTAACTCTTAAACCTTTTATATAGTAGCCATACTTTATCTCCCTATTACAGACGCTTTAAGTACAATATTATAACTACTTAGAGAAGAGTTAGAGGAAGCTAGTTAGTTAATAAGGGCACGGTCCAGGATAGATCTAGTAAAACCATATAACAAGGAATGGTAACCGAGGTCACGTGATGTAATCTGTGTAATCTGTATAATCTGTAAGATCTATAATAGAGCAAATAGAGCAGACAAAGTAGGCGGAGCGAGGACTTCCTTAGGCATATGGTTGTGTATTTAAGGACCCACAGTCCCTACCTAGATAGTTCTCTCTTTATAGTAAATCTTAGAATATAATTAGAGTTAATCTATTAGGCAACCACTCCGCAGTTATTATTTGTACTTATTACATTGTTAACTTCCTATTTACCTACACACCTAGCCCATTAATAAGTCTACCGTGGTATTTCCCATAAGGCTTCGTTATACATTTACTACCTAGTTATAGTATTAATAAAGTCAAATAATATGCCACCAAAAGTACCAGTTATGACGCTATCTACGGCAGCTACGACCTTAGGGTCTAGAGGAGATACCAGCATAAGGGATATAGATTCGCAGCTAGTCACAGTAGGATAGTTACAGGAAATAGTTAATCAAATAACAGATAATAACTGCATACTTAAAGAAAGACTTAATAGAATTAGAGCAGTTAAGGTTAAGTTACTATCTATTAAATAATTCTTAGGGGAAAGGTTAAAGCTTAAAGGGTTCCTTACGCAAATGCACTTTAAGGTTATATAAGAAGGGGCAAAGCTGGTAACACCTATAGACTAAATAGCATGTGTATAACATTATGTGACTTACTTACTATTCTTGATTACATAGTTCTACTAGTTCCATCCTAGACTATGCTTATATTAACCAACTAGCTTCTTCTAACTCTTCTCTAAGTAGTCGTAATATTATACTTAAAGCATCCGTAACACTATCTCCCTTCTCTTTATCTTCGTCCTTAAAGATTCCTAATATCTCCAAGTCGTCCACTAGAGGTGTAATGTCCGTTTAATTAATTTGGTTAATATCCTTACTTATTATACCTAAAGCATCTCCTTCTTCGCAAGCGTAGCGTCGTGCTCGCACTATTACCTCTATACTGTTGCTTGGTAAGATTATACTATTTCCGTGTTCTTGTTATATAAAAGAGGGGTTAGTTTATATTGCGCTAGCGAGTCCTTTGTCCCAATAACCGTCCTCTTATTTGGAGTGCACTAAAGCAAATATTTAATCGTCCTGCGATGTTCGTTCTGTTTCTAACGCTAAGTGTGCGCGTCCTACTACTCTTAACAGTCTTTAAGTTCCCTAAGTAATTTATTATAGGGTCTCGTATTTAATCTGCTGCTGCGAAGCTTAAGAGTGACCTAGCGACCGCTTGTAACGAACTCCGTTATTCTTCCGAAAAGACAGCGCTGGCTCTAGAGGCCTAATGTTATGCTTTTAAGTCTTAGTAAAGTGCCTTTACTCGGTTAACCCGTCTTAAGAAGGTTTATAAGAAGGTGCGTTCTAAGGAGTAGAAACTTATTTAGTAGGGTTTGGATAAGTTAGGTAACGCAAGAGTAGCGTCTTTAGAGAAGGAAACAACTCCGAGTAATATAGTAGTTGCTCTTCCTAGGTCCCCCTTAAGTGACTTATTCTTTAGCAATCCTTCTTCGTTAATGCTACTTAACCCTTTTTCTTCTAATACTCCTATACCTTTCCTATAGCGTTCTCTAGGTTACTTAGTAGTTCCTAGGTAGTTTTACTATAGCCTATCTACTTTACTTTATACTATATTTTATTATCTACATCCTCGTAACTAATAATCTTTAAAACTTACCATTTGTCCTTTTCTTGTCCTCTGTATATATCTACCTTATAGACTAGTAGCTTAATATTCCCGTGTGCTAGTTCTAGCATTGCAATGTGCTATATAGGGTAGATCTTCATTCTAGCTGGTAAGTTTAACTTAAACGTAACTAATAAAATTCTCTATATAATTTTAAAAGGTCCTAGTCTAACGTGGTCTAACTTTTCACTTAGTCATTAACACTTAAAAAAAAATCATTTTTTATTTTTTATTTTTTTATATCCATTGTATTATACTACGTATAATACTGCGCATGCAGCCTCTAGGCTATAGCGCTATAGTTCTATATACATGAATCCTTTCTAGGCAGCTTAACATGTACTAGTAGCTATATCCTAGTAGTTTATAAACCCCTTGAGGTTTACAGCTCCTTAGTAAAATACTAAGTTACTACAACGATTAGGTAATAAGAAAACGGTAGAGAAAACTATAAGAAATCCTAACGCCTGTCCTTGTCCTTTTGCAATTTATTTCTGTTCTTTTGCTCTCTAATATCTTTTACTAAGAGCCTAGTAGGAGTTACCTCCTTCTAGACTCCTATGTTTTGTTTATTTATGTACTAGTTTAGCTGCTTTAAGAGTCTCGCAGTCTTTACTATTAGCAAAGTGGTTTTCTTTACAATTAATGCAAAGAGGGGTTGTATGCTTGCAGGGCTTGCCCATTGTCATACAGGTAGGACAGCAGTGGTCTTTAGATAAATGTGCAGCCGCACAGAATCTACAGGCTCTAGTAGAGCATCTATCTCCTATATGGCCAAATTTTTGGCAGCTGGTGCACTGCGTAGTAGGGGAGACTTCGAGGTATTTTACTACTGTTTAAATGCGAATAGGTTACAGGACCCAGTCATGTGACCTATTTCGCTTCTGTCGCTTAGACCACTTTCCATAGAGTATATAGAGGCCTACGCGGCCTACTTAATACAACTCAGTCACATCCACACCAAGCATACTAGCACTATACGTCTATAGTGCTACGTGCCCCGTAAAAGACTCACCACCTGGGAGACGCTTTATATCACACGGAGTGATACAAACATTGATTAATAAGCGCCATAGATCAAAAGCGTACTCTAACAAGGGGCTCATTTCGAAGAGCTTCGTGTGCAAAGGTTACGAGATTTTATATATAAAGCATCGAATAGCCAACGAGGCTCGTATACGAAATATTAGAGTAACTACGAAACGTCCTCAAACCCCTTATACCTACCTACCTTCCTTCACCCGCTTCGAAAGACACTCCTGGCGCCCAAAGGAGAGCGGTCGCGAAGCAGTTTTAAGCCTTAACTCGGTCCACCAAATCAATCGACCTACGTACGCCAGACGATCCTTTCCTTGACAGACTACGGGCCCTTAAGCAACGTAGTCCCTGAACAAGCAATACGAGTAAGCCTCGAAACACTCTCAATACCCTACAGCTTCGCAGACCTTGAAGCCCCTACACACCCGCCACCCGCCACCCCTTATACCCTCTACCCATTCGCAGACCTGCAACGCTCTCGGCAGAGTAGTTGCAGGGAACCCTAAATCCCTCCCTTCGAACATTACAACATATAGTCAATCTACGCACCTACGAACGATCGACCTATCGCTCCACTTAACAGACTTCGGACCTGTGCCGGGGCCTTTACAGCTACACGTTCCTATACCCTTAGCGCCCCCGGTTTAATCCCGGGGGTAGCCCTCTATTGCGTTGCCAGGGAACATACACAAGAGGGTACTAGAGTTAGAGTTACGGAGTCACTGAATAAGCGGACGATAATTAATGTACAAATAGGCTTTTTAGGGAGATACGGGGAGGAGAGTAGAAAGGGAGAAAAAGGATGCAAGGGGTTGTACGTTAATACAGTTGATATATAGGCCGTGACGAGTCGACATATAAATCGTAACGAGTCTGCGTTACGATTTATACGTTACGGTCTTATA